>Ga0209228_1000026_pt1 | contig 59539 bp, 59 predicted proteins | sample METZYME_3_150m_FD_187547 | JGI IMG/M metagenome (GOLD analysis project Ga0209228, IMG submission 187547) | Marine microbial communities from oxygen minimum zone in mesopelagic equatorial Pacific - METZYME_3_150m (SPAdes) (version 2) | ecosystem: Environmental > Aquatic > Marine > Oceanic...
GAGTTATTAAAAGGGTTTGTTGCTGTTATGCTTACGATAAAAAAGAATAAATAAACAGGTCTCATAAAAATATGTTTAAGGATGTGTACGGCACAATGTACATAAAAACCTCCATAAGATTGTGGGGCAGAATAATTTTATCGAATTTTATGTCCCTGGAATTTTGAGTTTTTTCTTAACCCCCTTAGCCCTCGTTAATATTTGGTCTTAACCATTTATTTGCCGCGTCTATATTAATTTTTCTTCTTAAAGAATAGTTTTGAACCTGGTCTTCTTTTATTTTACCTAGACCAAAATACTTGGCTTCCTTGTTTGCAAAATAATATCCAGAAACTGATGCTGCAGGCCACATTGCCATGCTTTCAGTAAGTTTAACACCAATATTATTTTCTACATTAAGGATTTTCCATATTGTTTTCTTTTCTAAATGATCTGGACATGCTGGATATCCAGGAGCGGGTCTAATTCCGCTATAGTTTTCTTTTATAAGGTCCTCGTTGGTTGATTTTTCTTTTTCATCATACCCCCAATATTTAATTCTAATCATTTTATGCAAATATTCTGCAAAAGCCTCAACAAGTCTGTCCGCAATAGCCTTAACCATTATACTACTATAATCATCATTCTCAGCTTCATATTTCTTAGATAGTTCATCACATCCAAAACCAGCTGAAACACAGAAAACACCTATATAATCTTTTATGTTTAATTCTTTAGGAGCAATAAAATCTGATAGAGCAATGTTTGGAGCTCCTTTTGGTTTTTTCGATTGTTGTCTAAGTGTAATAAGTTTTTCTAAAACACTATTTGAATAATCATTTTTATAAACCTCTATGTCGTCATAATTGACAGCGTTTGCAGGAAATAGTCCAAAGACACCTTTTGCTTCAAGCAAGTTTTCTTTTATTATCTTTTCAAGGATTAAATTAGCATCCCTGAATAACTCTTTTGCTTCTTTTCCGTTTACCTCTTGATTAAAAATATCAGGATATTTTCCATAAATATTCCAAGATCTAAAAAACTGAGTCCAATCAATATAGTCTTTTAAAATAGATAAATCTTCAATAGGTAAAACCTCTATTCCAAGTTTATTTGGTTTAACAATTTTGGTTGTTCTCCAGTTAATTTTAAATTTATTAGCTCTTGCAGAATCAAGAGAAATCAATCTTTTTTCAACTTTTCTTTTGGAAAAATCATCTCTAAGTTTTTGATATTCATTTAAAACAGTGTTTTTGAAATTTAATTTGTTTTTTCCTAATAAAGCTGAAGCTACTGGAACGGCTTTAGATGCGTCGTTTACATGTACTGCTAAGCCCGTATAGTGGGGTGCTATTTTTATTGCGGTATGAAGCTTGGAAGTAGTCGCTCCCCCAATAAGAACAGGTGTTTTAATTTTTTTCTTTTCCAGCTCTTTAACTAAAAAAACCATTTCATCTAAAGACGGTGTTATTAATCCACTTAGTCCAATTATATCTACTTTTTCCTTAAGAGCTGTTTCTATGATTTTTTCTGGAGGCACCATAACCCCAAGATCTATTATTTCATAATTATTGCAACTAAGAACAATAGCCACGATGTTTTTACCAATATCATGAACATCCCCCTTAACTGTAGCCATTAAAATCCTTCCAGCAAATTGTTTTCTTTCTGATTTTTCTGTTTCAATAAAAGGCTGTAAATAGGCAACTGCTTTTTTCATAACTCGAGCTGATTTTACCACTTGCGGTAAAAACATTTTGCCTTCACCAAATAAATTTCCTACTACATTCATTCCGTCCATTAAAGGCCCTTCTATAACTTCAATTGGTTTTTTAAAATTTTTTCGCGCTTCCTCTGTGTCTAATTCTATGAAAGCGTCTATCCCTTTAACTAAAGAATGAGAAATTCTTGAATGCACGTCTTCATTTCTCCAAGAATCATCAGATTTTTTCTCTTTCTTTTTTACATCTTTTAAGTTTTCTGCAAAATTTAATAGTCGTTCAGTGGCATCATCTCTCCTGTCCAACAAAACGTCTTCAACATAATTCATTAGATCTTCTGGAACCTCATCATAAACTTCTAATAGAGTTGGGTTTACGATGCCCATGTTCATTCCGTTTTGAATAGCATGGTATAAGAAAGAGGCGTGCATCGCTTCCCTAACAATAGTGTTTCCTCGAAATGAAAAAGAAACATTGCTAACCCCCCCGCTTACACTTGCGTGAGGCAAATTTTCTCGTATCCACTTTGTGGCATGAAAAAAGTCTAATGCATTTTTGCGATGTTCATCCATTCCTGTTGCTACAGGGAAAACATTGGGGTCAAAAATTATATCTTCCGGTTCAAATCCGGCTTGATCTAACAAAAGATTATATGATCTCGAGCATATTTCAATTCTACGATCGAAATTGTCTGCCTGTCCGTTTTCGTCAAAAGCCATTACAACAACTGCTGCTCCATATTTTTTTATTGTTTTTGCTTGAAAAATGAAATTCTCTTCACCTTCTTTTAAACTTATAGAGTTCACAACACTTTTGCCTTGAACTACTTTTAATCCTGCTTCTATTATTTCCCACTTTGAACTATCAATCATTATAGGAACACGGGAAATCTCTGGTTCCGAAGCTATTAAATTTAAAAAAGTAGTCATGGCTTTTACTCCATCAATCATTCCTTCGTCCATATTAACATCAATAATTTGAGCCCCTCCTAATACTTGATCCCTTGCTATCTCAAGAGCATCATCGAATTGTTCGTTTTTAATAAGTTGTAAAAATTTTCTTGAACCTGTTACATTTGTTCGCTCTCCAATATTAACAAAATTGATATTCTCTGTAATAATTAAAGGCTCTAAACCAGATAGCATTAAAGGGTTTCTAGTATCAGACATTTGAAAATGTTTTAGGCTCTCTGGGAGAAAATTTTCTTGCCAAATCAGCAATTAAGCTAATATGCTCTGGTGTAGTCCCGCAACACCCGCCAATAATATTTACTAAATTTTGCTCTAAATAATCTTGAACCAAAATTTTCATCTCCTCTGGGCTTTGATCATACTCCCCAAAAGCATTTGGAAGACCTGCATTTGGATGAGCAGATATAAAAAGAGGGCTTTGATTCGCTAGGGTTTTAATATATGGCAACAATTGAGTAGCCCCTAAGGCACAATTAAGACCAATACTTAATAGAGAAATGTGACTTAAAGAAATATTAAACGCTTCTACGGTTTGCCCCGAAAGTGTTCTTCCGCTAGCATCGGTTATTGTACCGCTTACCATAACAGGAATATTAATTTTTTTTTCTTGTTTAATTTCATCAATGGCATATAAGGCCGCCTTCGCATTTAAAGTATCAAAAATAGTTTCTACTAAAAGAATGTCCGCTCCACCATCAATCAAACCGGTAACTTGTTCTCTATAAGCTACTACTAATTGATCAAAATCTACGGCTCTATAGCCTGGATCATTAACTTCAGGTGACATGCTTGCGGTTTTATTGGTAGGCCCTATAGATCCAGCTGCATAGCGTGGACGATTCGGTGTCTTAATACTATATTCTTGAGCAGCTTCTCTGGCAATTTTAGCGCTTTCGTAATTCAATTCATAGGCTAGATCTTCCATTTGATAATCTGCCATCGCAATACTTGTAGAAGAAAAGGTGTTGGTTTCAATTATATCTGCTCCTGCTTTTAAATATTCGCAATGAATCTTTTTAATAATTTCTGGATGAGTAATTGACAGTAAATCGTTATTTCCTTTTAAAGCACAAGGATGATTTTTAAATCGTTCGCCTTTATAATCTTCCTCTTTTAAATTATGCTTTTGGATCATGGTTCCCATTGCACCATCTAACACTAAAATATGTTTTTGTAAATTTTCTTCAATAGTCATATCAAATTTTTTAGTCCTAATTTCTTGCTATTTAAAATTGATTCTTTAATACTAGCCTGGATTTAATAATCTCAAAGGCTCCAAATAAAAGCGAGGAGTATAACAGAAAGCTAAGGAGTGTGCTCTTATAAAAAGGGAGGGCAAGAACATAACATTCAATTAGCCCGCTTGTGTTCAAAGGATATAGCGATCCTGAAGCCCAAACCCCAAAATTTGTTATAACAAAGAAGACTAAGCTAGCAAAAATTGAGAATGAAAAAACCCTTTTAAAACTTAACCTTCTTAATGAAAAATATCCAATAGCGGCTATAATACAAAAACTTGAATACTGCCATAAGGCTCCTGGATAAAACCAAACGAATTGGCCGTAATAATAAGACAATATATAATTGTTTATCACAAGGTCGCTTATCCATAGCGATAAAATTGGAATAATAAAAGCTTGGTGTTTGTTGTTAAAATAAGCTCCGCCAAATAAAGCTATTGCTCCAATGGGAGTAAAGTTCGGAGCGTGGGGAATGATTCTCGAAAAAGAAGCTAATAATATTAGTGCTATTATGCCTAAATAAGAAAGATTAAAGTTTTTCATAAAATTTAAATCTTACCAAACATCTTCTGAATATGTTTTGTATTTCTCTTTTCCTCCTAAAGCCCTCCAGTCTGAATCCTGAGTCAGTCGTGATGAAATTCCCCCTCTAGGGTTACAATCCAGAACAAGCCTAAGCCTTTTTGGAGAATACACTTCCATTATATGGTCATATAATAAGTTGATAAGTCGCTCATATGAAATTATTACATTCCTGTATTGATTAAGATATAGTTTTAAAGATTTTAACTCAACAATTTTCTTGTCCGGGTAAAAAAGGATATAAAGACAAGAAAAATCTGGCTGTTCATAAACGCCTAAAAACGTGAGTTCTGGTTGTTTTAATTTTATTTCATACGTTTTTTTGTCTGGGTTTGGCAGAGATTTTAAAAGGGTTTTATCAATCTCGGTATACTTTTTTTTCATTGCTTAATTTTTGTAATTAATAATTGTTAGCATTTCATATAATCTTTGCAAATATTTGAATTTTACTAAAAATATTTGTTTGAAATTACTTTGAGGAAGGATTTGAGAGAAGCTGCTTCTTAAAAGCAACACTGCTTTAGCATTTTTTAACGAGGCTGCAATCAGTCAAATCCTTCCTCAATTAGAGGCTAATTTAAGACTTTTTTTTTAATCGTACTGGTCAAAGAGGGGTTTCTTTTGTGGCGCTGTAAAGCGCCCCTTTTGTTAATCCTCCAGTTTTTCTGGAATAAAAACAGCTTATATCACATAAAACAAAACAAGAAAATAGTGTGAAATACTCCCGCCCATAACAAACACATGCCAAATAGCATGAGAATATTTCAGTCTTTTCAGAGAATAAAAAAGTGTGCCAACAGTATAGAATAGGCCTCCAACAATCATTAAAAGAATTCCTTTAAATTCAATTAAAGATAGAACTGTGTTAAAGTCTAAAATTATTAACCAGCCCATGGCTAAATATATAAACAGGGATAGTTTTTCAAATTTACCAGTATAAAAAACCTTAAAGACTGTGCCTAAAAAGGTAATAATTATAATTGCTAAAAAAAGACTAATTCCTTTGCCTTCGTAAAGAGTTATTAAGCAAACCGGAGCATAAGATCCTGCAATCAAATAAAAGACGCTAATATGGTCAAGAGTTCTAAACTTTTCTTTTAATTTAACGTTAGTCGTAAAGTGATATACTGTTGACGCGGCATATAGCAATATCAACCCAAACCCAAAAAACAAAATACTAAAGGAGCTTAATACTGTTTGGCTTTGGTTAGAATACAACAGAACCGGAAGCCCTCCTATGCTTAAAAGGAGTCCTATAAAATGTGTTAATGTGTTCCAAAATTCCTCTTCTTTAGTTTCCTCCATTTATTTAAACTTTTATAAGCGACAGAACAAAGATAAAAAACCCTTCAAAAAACAGGGTCAAAATTTGTCTGTGTCAAATCATGGTCTCTTTGGGAATAATTAAAAAAGATTTTATACTTTGTGAATAGAAAACGTGTTAGCATGAAATCCTCTTTAAAACTATTTTTGACTCTTTTAATTTTTGTAAGCTGTGATCAAACAGGGACTGAGCCTCAACGGTATTCGATTGAAACCTTCATGTCTAACAACAGAAGCTCTGGCGGTTATTTCTCTAAAGACGGGAGTAAATTATTATATAGCTCTGACAAATCAGGAATCTTTAATGTTTATGAGGTTGACTTAAATACTGACAAAGAAACTCAAGTAACAAGCTCAACAGAAGAGTCGTATTTCGCACAGGACTATTCGCCGCTCACTGGCGAAATTTTCTATAGTGCTGACAAAGGGGGGAACGAGAATTCTCATTTATATTTAATACGGGATGGTAAAAGTGTCGATCTTACTCCTGGCGAAAAAACCAAAGCCTCCTTGTTGGGGTGGACACAAAATGAGAAACAGATGTATTTCCAATCAAACGCTAGGAACCCAAAATATTTTGACCTATATAAAGTTGATATTAAAACTTTAGAAACAGTTATGGTTTTTAAAAATGACAAAGCCTACTCCTATAATTCAATATCAAATAACGACATGTATTTAGTATTCGACCTCAGTCTTTCAAGAGGTGTTGATAAAATGTTTCTTTATAACATGGCGACGAAACAAAGAGTTGAAATTTCAAATCAAAAAGCTAATTATTGGGGTCAGGGGTTTGATAAAGACGACAATAACTATTACTACACAACAAATTTCGATGGAGAGTTTCACTACTTAATGTCTTATAATATAGAAACCGGAAAAAGAGCTTTAGTTTATAAAGCTGACTGGGATGTTGTGAATAGCTCTCTTTCTAAAAATGACACCTACCGGGTTATCACTGTTAATGAAGACGCCCAAAACAAAATAATGGTAAAACACAACAAAGACAGCTCTTTAATAAAGTTTAAAGGATTAGACAAGATGAATATTAATAGTATAACCTTTTCTGATGACGAAAAAATGATGCGCTTAACAGCTGGAAGCTCAGGCTCTCCTGGGGACATCTATACCTATAACATCCTAACTGATGAACTAAAGAAAATTACTTCAAATTTAAATTCCAAAGTAAACCCTTCTGATCTTGTAAGCGGAGAGGTTATAAGATATAAATCATTTGATGGGCTTGAAATACCTGCAATTTTATATAAACCGCATTCTGCAAAAAGAGAAGCTAAGGTTCCTGCTCTTGTGTGGGTTCATGGCGGCCCTGGAGGACAGTCAAGAATTGGTTATCGCTCCTTGGTTCAATATCTAGTAAACCATGGATATGCTGTGCTTGCGGTTAACAATAGGGGGAGCGGTGGATATGGAAAGACTTTTTATTCCTTGGACGACAAAAATCATGGAGAGAACGATTTGCAAGATTGTGTTTGGGGCAAACATTGGCTTGAAAAACAAGATTATATTGATTCTGAAAAAATAGGAATAATTGGTGGTAGCTATGGTGGATTTATGACAATGGCGGCAATGACTTTTGAGCCTGATGTGTTTAAGGTAGGGGTTAACATCTATGGTGTGACAAACTGGATTCGTACATTAAGGTCTATTCCCCCTTATTGGGAAGCCTCAAGAAATCAACTATACAAAGAGATGGGGGACCCTTATTCAAAGGACTCTATCAGGCTTTACAATATTTCACCTTTGTTTCATGCAAAAAACATTAAAAATCCTGTTATGGTTTTACAAGGAGCGAACGACCCTAGAGTTCTACAGATAGAATCTGATGAAATTGTTCAGGCAGCTAGAGAATCTGGGGCATATGTTGAGTATCTTCTTTTTGACGATGCAGGACATGGCTTTGTTAAAAAACAACAGCAAATAGAGGGGAATGAAAAGATTTTAACTTTCTTAAATAATTACCTTAAATAAAAACACAATGAAAAAACTTATTTTAATACTTTGCCTTTTCACTTCATTTTCTGCGATATCTCAATATAGATTTCCTCAGAATAATGATGTGGATTATGATGATCCTGCGTTTGAAACAGTTAAAGAGATTATTGACGAGGCTAGAAACAGCTCTCAATTAGAAGTTTTGGCTCACGAATTATTAGATGTCGTTGGCCCTAGGTTAACCGGTACGCCACAAATGAAACAGGCGGCTGATTGGGCTATAAAAAAATATACAGGCTGGGGTATAAATGCAGAGCTACACGAATTTGGAGAATGGGCTGGATGGGAAAGAGGTATAACGCATATTGATATGACCTCCCCTAGAATCAGAACGCTCTCTGGAAGGCAATTAGCATATAGCCCCTCAACTTCAGAAGAAGGAGTAACGGGTGAGATAGTTTTTATTCCTGAAGTTGAAAACAAACAAGAATTTGCTGATTGGCTAGAAACAATTAAAGGAAAATTTGTATTAAGCAGTATGTATCAGCCCTCTGGAAGGCCAGATTATAACTGGGAAAAGTTTGCCACAGAAGAATCTCTGCAAAAAATCAGGAACGAACGAAAGGATGCTGCAAGAAAGTGGTCTGCAAATTTTAGAAAGTCGGGCGCTAACAGAAGAAGAATAAACAGCACGCTAGAAGAGGCTGGAGCGATAGGGTTGTTGTCAAATAATTGGGCAGGTGGATTTGGCGCAAACAGAGTGTTTAGCGCTGGGACAAAAAACATTCCAAATATTGACTTAGACCTTGAAGACTATACCATGTTGTATAGAATGGTTAAAAGTGGTGTAAATCCTAAAATCAAGGTTGTTTCAACCTCAAAAGATTTAGGAACAGTTCCAACATTTAATACTCTCGCAATGATTAAAGGGGTCGAGAAACCTGAAGAATATGTCATCTTATCTGCTCATTTTGATTCTTGGGATGGTGCAACCGGGGCAACTGACAATGGAACAGGAACTATTGTTATGATGGAGGCAATGAGAATTTTAAAAGCGGTATACCCAAACCCAAAAAGAACCATTCTGGTTGGTCATTGGGGGTTTGAGGAAGGCGGACTGAACGGCTCTAGAGCATTTGTTGAAGACTTCCCTGATATTGTTAAAAACACTCAAGCGCTTTTTAATCAAGATAATGGAACCGGTAGGGTTATTAATATCAGCGGTCAAGGTTTTTTAAATTCATATGAATATGTTTCTAGATGGCTGTCTCCTGTTCCTAGTGAAATAAAAAAACACATTAAAACAACTTTTCCCGGCATGCCTGGTGGCGGTGGAAGTGATTATGCTTCATTTTTAGCTGTTGGCGTTCCTGCTTTCAGCTTGAGCTCCCTTGATTGGTCATATAGAGATTATACTTGGCACACCAACATAGACACGTATGATAAAATAGTTTTTGATGATGTTAGAAGCAATGTTATCTTAACGGCAATCCTTGCTTATATGGCGAGTGAGGATAAAAACAAAGCGTCTAGGGAAAAAAGGGTGATGCCTATTAATCCTAGAACAGGAAAAGAAGTTCCGTGGCCGAGCACAAGAAACCCAAGGAGAGAAAGAGCTGAAATTTTCTAATTATTCCCAAAGAGACCATGATTTGACACAGACAAATGTTGACCCAATTCTTTGAAGGGTTTTTTAGGCATACTTACTCCTGTTAAGCATTATGTAGTAAAGCACACTTAGTAAAATTGATATTTGGATAACAATAGGGCCAATCATTTCAAAGATTGTAAAAGTTGTTAATCCCAAAAAAACAAGAACGCCTAGCTCAAAACGATTCTTTAAAAGCCCTTCATTAAATGCTGCTCTTATAATAAAATAATTTATTGGAAGATAAAGAATCGAAGCAGTAATTGTGCCAGGACTAAAGTCTTGATAATAAAAACTAAAGTATATATGAAAAAAAGCGTTTGCAACCTGGGTGGTCATTAAATAGTACATTACAAGATGAGCGCTCGCTCTGTTGTTTTTTATAAGATGAATAAAGACAGCTATCAAAAGGAGTGAGATTAGTATAATCAAAATTACTTCAGTTGAAATCGGATTGTTATCCTGGAAATATCTTAATCTCCACTCTCTGAAATTAAATATTATCATTTCTTCGAAATGATGGAGTGCGTATATTAGTGGTCCAAGAACAATTAGATTTTTAAATTTATTCATTTGATTGAATTATTATAAAGACAAAAACCCCTCTAAGTCAGCCACCTAGAAGGATTTTCTGTGGTCCCACCTGGACTCGAACCAGGGACCAAATGATTATGAGTCATCTACTCTAACCAACTGAGCTATAGGACCGTCTTGAGCGCAAATATACAACTTACTTAAATTTCTTAAAAGGTCTTTTTCATAATATTTAAACTATTTTTGATAAATGGATTCGCAAAGGCAAAAAAAGGTTTCGGCTTTAATTCAAAAGGAGCTCGCGGCTTTAATTGCTGTCGATCTTCGAAGAGGAGGCGCCTCTAATCTGTTAATTTCTGTAACGAAGGTTCGGGTAGCCCTTGACTTTTCTGTTGCAAAAATATATCTAAGCATTTTTCCAAGCGACAAGGCTAATGAAAGACTAGAACAACTTCAGAAAAATTCCTCAAAAATAAAATTTGATCTTTCAAAAATTGTTAAAAATCAGCTTAGAAAAGTTCCTTCTCTTTCTTTTTATTTAGATGACTCATTAGATCATATAGATGAAATTGACGATTCTATCAAAAACCCCTTTAACCCCATTAAGAAATAAAAATGTTCAACAGTTTTATATTTAAAATCGCCCGTAGATATTTTTTTGCAAGAAGCTCAAAGACTATTGTAAACAGGATCAATCGATTTGCATTTATAATGATTGTTGTTTCGGCTTGTTCTCTTCTTGTTGTGTTAAGCGCTTTCTCTGGACTTAAAGATTTTGGTTTATTGTACACTAATTCATTTGACCCTGACTTCAAGGTTATCCCAAAGGTTGGGAAGCATTTTGTTTTGGACGGCCCTGCTCTTGAAAGGGCTTCTTCTCTTTCTGGCACATCCACCGCTTCTTTAGTTTTAGAAGAAAAGGTATTGCTCGCAAATTCTCTTAACTCCACCTCTATTGTTTTAAAAGGCATTGATTCTAATCATTTTTTAAACCAACAACTGAACGACCTTTCTTTGGTTGGTGTTTATGATATTCGAGATAAAGACAACATCTACCTTGGCGCATCTGTTGCTTCTGATCTTGATGTTGTTCTTAGTGAAGATTTTTCCGTAAAAGCGACCGTTCCTTCTTTAAACAATTTTTCCTTATTTAACCTTTCGCCCTTCTCTAGTTTGTTTTTTGAAATTCAAGGAATTTATCAAATTAGCGGGGACATTGAATCCAAATATGCGTTTACCTCTCTTTCATCGTTAAGCTCCCTAATAAATGTTCCTCCTAATCATTTTTCTGCTATAGAAATAATTGTTGGTGATGGGTTTTCCAAAGATGTCCTAGAAGAAGAGCTTAATCAATTGTTGCCTGTTGATTTTAATATTGTTTCTAAACAAGAGCTAAATCCTGCTCTCTATAAAATGCTTAACACTGAGAATTTTGCTGTTTATCTTATTTTTTGTCTGGTTGTGATTATTGCTGTTTTTAATCTTGTTGGCTCTATTACCATAATGATGGTTGAAAAAACTTCTGATCTAAAAATCTTAAGCGCTTTAGGGGCAAGCAAAAATTCTTTTAGTGCTATTTTTCTTTCTCTTGGCTCAATAGTTTCTTTTTTTGGCAGTCTTGTTGGTTGTGTTGTTGGGTCTATTTTTGTTGTAATTCAAGGTTCAAATCCTTTTGTTTATGTCCCCGGCACAAACCTCCCTTATCCTGTGGTTCTTTCTTTTCAAAACCTATTGATTGTGTTTTTAACAGTTTCTTTGATTGGGCTTGCCGCGTCGTATTGGACTACCCGAAATCTTGACAAGCGTTTTTTAGATTAGCGCTTCCGCTTTTTCTGAACGCTCTTTAATGCCGTCAAGTATTCTTATTATTTTATAAGGTTCTTTCTCTGTTAAGATTGCTGTTTTGGTAGATTTAAAATTCTGCACTCCTTTAAAATAATTACCATAATGTCTTCTTGTCTCAAGAACTCCTAGCACATCCCCCTTCCATTTCAAAGAAAGCTGTAAGTGTTTTTTTGCCATTTCCGCTCTTTCTTTCAATGTTGGTGGTTTTTTTATTTGGCCTGTTTTAAAATAGTGCTTTATTTCCTCGAAAAACCATGGGTTTCCGATAGAGCCCCTTCCTATCATTGCGCCGTCTAATCCGTATTTGTCTCTCATTTCTTTTGCCGCTTGTGGTGAGTTAACATCCCCGTTTCCAAATACCGGAATGTTCATTCTGGCGTTGTTTTTTACTTCGCTTATTTGTTCCCAACAAGCATCTCCTTTATACATTTGAACTCTCGTTCTCCCGTGAATTGAGATTGCCTTTACTCCAACGTCTTGTAGTCTTTCTGCAACCTCAACAATTTTTATCGTTTTCTCATCCCACCCCAATCTAGTTTTAACAGTTACTGGCAGCTTGGTTCTTTTTACTATTTCTTTTGTAAGGCTAACCATTAACGGTATGTCTTTTAGTATTCCTGCTCCCGCCCCTTTACAAACCACTTTTTTTACTGGGCACCCATAATTTATGTCAATTATGTCTGGGGCTGTTTTCTCCACTATATCGACAGCTTGAAGCATCGACTCAAGGTTAGCGCCAAAGATTTGAATACCAACAGGCCTTTCTTTTTTATAAATGTCTAGCTTTTTTGTGCTTTTTGCTGCATTTCGAATAAGGCCTTCGCTAGAGATAAACTCTGTATAAACAACGTCCGCGCCATGCTTTTTACATAGTGCCCGAAAAGGCGGGTCGCTAACGTCTTCCATTGGCGCCAGTAATAGAGGAAACTCTGGAAGCTCTATTTTTCCTATTTTAACCATACAACAAAAATAAGAATTCCTTGATTTATAAAGGGTTTCTCTTTTAAGATATTTCAAACTAAGTATCTTTGTACCAAAATAAGACTGGTGACAAAAAACATTAGGAATTTTTGTATTATAGCTCACATAGACCACGGGAAAAGCACCCTTGCTGACAGATTGCTTGATTCTACTGGCTCTGTTGAAGAGAGAGACAGGCAGGCCCAACTTCTTGATGACATGGATTTGGAGAGAGAAAGGGGTATAACAATTAAATCTCATGCCGTACAAATGGAGCACAAAAAAGAAGGAGTAGGTTATGTTTTAAACCTCATTGACACTCCCGGACATGTTGATTTTTCTTATGAGGTCTCACGAGCTATTGCTGCCTGTGAAGGCGCGTTGTTAGTTGTTGATGCAGCACAAAGTATCCAGGCTCAAACAATTTCTAACCTTTACCTTGCCTTAGAAAACGACCTTGAAATTATTCCTGTTCTTAATAAAATTGATCTCGCTTCTGCTAACACAGAGGTTGTCGCCGATGAAGTAGTTTCTTTGTTGGGCTGCAAGCATGAAGATATTCTTTTAGCTTCTGCAAAAACAGGACAAGGTGTCGACGATATTCTTGACGCTATTATAGAGAGGGTTCCTGCCCCCAAAGGACAAGAAGAAAATGAGCTTCAAGCTTTAATTTTTGACTCTGTTTTTAATCCATATCGAGGTATTGAAACCTATTTTAAAGTTGTAAGCGGAAGCCTCTCTAGGGGAGACAAAATAAAGTTTCTCTCTACAGAAAAAACCTATCATGCCGAAGAGGTTGGCACATTAAAACTTCAACAGGTTCCTAAAAAAACGATTTCTTGTGGTGATGTTGGCTACCTTATTACGGGCATTAAAGACGCGAAAGAGGTTAAGGTTGGAGACACAATTACGCTTGCTGAATCATCTGCTAACATTCCTATTGAAGGATTTGAAGATGTTAAGCCAATGGTTTTTGCGGGAATTTATCCAGTAGACAGTGATGACTATGAGGTTCTTCGATCAAGCATGGAAAAGCTTCAGCTTAATGATGCTTCTCTGGTTTTTTCTCCAGAAAGCTCGGCTGCCCTTGGGTTTGGTTTTAGGTGTGGGTTTTTAGGGATGCTCCATTTAGAAATAATTCAAGAGAGGCTTCAAAGAGAGTTTAACATGTCCGTTATAACAACTGTTCCTAATGTGTCATATCGGGCTTATACTAAAAAAGACCCTAACACTCCTGTTTTGGTTAACAATCCCTCTGATCTGCCTGACCCCTCAAGACTGGACCGTGTTGAAGAGCCTTTTATAAAAGCTTCTGTAATAACAAAAGCTGAGTTTGTTGGAAACGCCTTAAGCCTTTGTATAGAAAAAAGAGGGGTGGTTACAAACCAGCGGTATTTATCAACAGAGCGTGTAGAGTTGAGTTTTGATATGCCTTTGGCTGAGATTGTTTTTGATTTTTATGATCGGCTTAAGTCTGTTTCAAAAGGATATGCTTCTTTTGACTATTCTCCCTCTGGAATGATTTCTTCTAAATTGGTTCGTTTGGACATTTTGTTAAACGGTAGCCCTGTTGACGCTCTTTCTTCTTTAATTCATTTTGAAAACGCTCAGCGGTTAGGAAGAAAAATGTGTGAGAAGCTTAAGGAGTTAATCCCGAGACAACAGTTTGACATTCCAATCCAAGCAGCAATTGGCTCAAAAATTATATCGCGAGAAACAATTAAGGCTTATAGAAAAGATGTTACCGCAAAGCTTTATGGAGGAGACGTTACTAGAAAAAGAAAGCTGTTAGAAAAACAGAAAAAGGGAAAGAAAAAAATGAGAATGGTTGGAAGCGTAGAAATACCTCAAAAAGCATTTATGGCCGTTTTACAAATTAACAATTGACATGAAATTATATTCTATTGAAACTGGAAACTTTAAACTTGATGGCGGCGCTATGTTTGGCGTTGTTCCTAAGCCTCTTTGGGAAAAAACAAATCCCGCTGACTCTGATAACAGAATTGAAATGGGCGCCCGCTCTTTGTTAATTGAAGAGGGGGACAGGCTTGTTCTTATTGACACGGGTCTTGGCAACAAACAAAGCGAGAAGTTTTTTAGCGTATACTCTAGGTGGGGAGAGCTCAACACGGCGGCTTCTCTCGCTGCCCACGGGTTTAGTAAAGATGACGTAACAGACGTTCTTTTTACCCACCTTCATTTCGATCATTGTGGAGGGGCAACAAAAAGAGACGGGGAAAAGATTGTGCCGGCCTTTAAAAACGCAAAATTTTGGTGCCAAAAAGACCACTGGGAGTGGGCCACAATAAGCCCAAACCCTCGGGAAAGAGTCTCTTTTTTGAAAGACAACATTGATCCGATTAAAGCCTCTGGGCAGTTAACTCTTTTTGAGGGTAGAGAGGCGGGGTTTTGTAAAGAACTCGGCTTTGAGCTTCTTCTGGTTGACGGCCATACAGAAAAAATGGTGTTGCCAAAAATCAACTATAAAGGAAAAACTATTGTTTTTGCAGCTGACCTTGTTCCGACAGTTGGTCATATTCCCATCCCCTATCTTATGGGCTATGACATCAGGCCTTTGGTGACAATGAAAGAGAAGGCGCTTCTCCTAAACGATGCCGCTAAAAACGATGTTTTGCTTTTCATGCAACATGATGCTCACAACGAGGTTGTGTCTCTAAAAAGCACAGAAAAAGGTGTTCGCCTTGACCAATCAATCTCTTTAAAAAACTTATAATGCTCGCTCCTTTAAAAAACAAAAAAAAGATTGAGCTTCTTTTTCGTTTGGGAGAAAAGAAGGGTTCGGAGTTTTTTGAGTGCCGGTATTTTTCTTCTTCTAAAGACGTGGGCGTCCTTAGGTTTGCCGTTGTCGCTTCAAAAAAAAACTTCCCCAGGGCTGTTGATAGGAACAAAATAAAAAGAAGGCTTCGTGAGGTTGTTCGTGAAAAGGCCGACCTCTTGGAGGGGTCAGGCTTTAACTGTTTTCTTTTTATTTATCTTAAAGAAGAGGTTCTTTCTACCGGCGTCATGCAAAAAGAGCTTACAAAACTTCTTCTTTCTCTTTAATTTCTTATCCCTTGTAATACATTGCGCAGTGGGGTATCCCGTCCTCTAGGTATCTCTCGTTTTTACAAACAAAGCCCCTTTCTACATAAAACTTTTCTAAATGTTCTTGTGCTGAAATTTTTATGTCGTGGTTTGTGAAGTTTTTCAAACAAACCTCTACTGTTTTTTCAACAAGAGCTATCCCCACGCCTTTTCCTCTTTCTTTTTTATCTACCGCCACCCTTCCAAATCCAGAAAACCCCTCATAGTATTCCCCTGGAGGAAAAGCTCTTGCGTAGGCAACAATTTTCTTTTCTTTTCTTCCTATTACGTGTATGGCTTTTTGGTCTTTGTTGTCCGGGTCTACATATGCTATTTCTTGCTCTAAAACAAAGATCTCTGCCCTTATTTTAAAAACCTCATACAGCTCCTCTGTGCTTAAGTCTAAAAACCTTTTTTCCTGCCACTCTATCATTTATTGTTTGGGTATTTTTTTTACTCTTCCTTCGTGCCTTCCCCCTTCAAAACGTGTCTCTAAAAACGATTTAATTATTTCCTCAATTTCTTCTTTTTCTAAAAACCTAGACGGTATGCTAATTATGTTTGCGTTGTTGTGTTGTTTTGCAAGGGATGCAATTTCTTTGTTCCAGCAAACCGCTGCTCTTACCCCTTGGTGCTTGTTTGCTGTCATTGCCGCTCCGTTTCCTGATCCGCAAAAAATAATTCCTGCTTCTGCTTTTTTTCCATCAACATCTTCAGCGACCTTGTGAATGTAGTCTGGGTAGTCCACGCTTTCCTCTCCATCATATCCCCTGTTTATGGTTTTTATCCCTTTTTCGTTTAGGTGTTTTTCTATATGTTTTTTTTCCTCAACTCCTGCGTGATCATTTCCTAAAGATATTAGCATTCTTTTTTGTTTTAAGTTAACAAATATCTATTTATTATTTATAAGTTGTTAATAGTTGTTTAATATTTTTCTTTTTTTTTCCTTTCTTTTTTTTATCCTCTTTTTTTTCTTTTTTCTCCCCTCCTTGTTAACCTTTTTTTATTTTTTTTTATTAACCCTCGCCCCTTCTTTTTGCTTATCAACATGTTTTAATTTCTTGTTTATTGTCTTCTTTTTTAAGTCTTTAGGCTGTTAACAGTTTGTTGGTAGGTTGTTTTTTTTGTTTAAATGTTTTTTTTGCGTTTTTGTTTTCAAGATATTAACTGCACATAATAATAATATATATATTTATTTAAAACCTATTATTGTATATGTTTAAATGTTTATATGTAAAAAAGAAGTGCGCGAAGTTTTAAAACTATCTTTGAACAACAATTACCTATGTCTAAAAAAAAGAAACACCAAATTGATCTTGAAAGAAAAATAGCAAACGTTTTTCTTAAAAACCCCAACAAAGAATTTAACTACAAACAGATATCAGCAGCACTAAAAGTTAATGACACAAAAGGAAGAAACGAAATAATTAAAATGATTTCTAAAATGATAAACAAAAAGAAACTTATCTCTCCTGCAAGAGGTAAATACGCACTAAGTAATAACCAAAATATTATAATAGAAGGGGTCTTAGAGATAACAGCTTCAGGAAGAGGATATGTGGTAAGCGACCAAATTGAGGAAGACGTAATGATTGAACCAAGGAGGCTAAACAAAGCTTTTAATGGAGACCGCGTAGAAGTTCTGGTTAGACAAAGAAGAGAAAAAGGAAAGCCAGAAGGTGAGGTTTTGGAAATTAAAAAAAGAAAAAAAGAAAAATTTATAGGTGTTTTTGAAAGAAAGGAAGACTACGGCTTTGTAAACACAAGAAACGCAAGGATGTACACAGATTTTTTTATAAAAAAAGAAGACTTAGGCAACTATAAAACAGGGGAAACCGTAGTTGTTGAAATAAAAAAATGGGAAGAAAAAAAAGAATCACCAGAGGGAAGGATATTAAAAAGTATTGGAGAAAAAAAAGAAGTAGAAGCGTATTCAATATTATACGAACACGGGCTTTCTGTTGAGTTCCCAAACAAGGTTGAAAAAGAAGCAGAGAAGAAAAGCAAAGAAAACAACGACAATGAAATAAAAGAAAGAAAAGACATGCGAGACGCACTAACCTTTACAATAGACCCAGATGACGCAAAAGATTTTGACGACGCAATATCTTTTGTTGAGGAGAAAGAAAATCTTTTTGAGATAGGCGTTCATATAGCAGATGTGTCTTTTTTTGTAAAAGAAGGAACAGAGCTAGATAAAGAAGCAAAAAGCAGAGCAACGTCCGTTTATCTAGTAGACAGGGTTATACCAATGCTTCCTGAAACCCTTTCAAACAACCTTTGTTCATTAAGACCAAACGAAGACAAGCTCACCTTTTCTGCAATTTTCAAGATTAACAAAAAAGGAGAGGTAAAAGAAGAGTGGTTTGGAAAAACGGTTATAAGGTCAAACGAAAGGCTCTCATACCAAGAAGCCAAATTTTTAATAGACAGCAAGACAGCCATAATACCAAAAGAAGTTTCTTTAAACAATAAAGAAAGAAAGGTTGAAAAGGGGATAACAAAAGCGCTTTTAGAAACCAACGAAATAGCTGAAAAAATAAGAAAAAAAAGAATAGGGCAGGGGGCTATAATTTTTGATAAAACAGAAATTAAGTTTGAATTAGACGAAAACAAACACCCAATAAAAATTAGGTTTAAAAAAGCAGAAAACGCCAACAAACTAATAGAAGAGCTTATGCTTCTTGCAAACAAAAGGGTAGCAGAAAGAGTTCAAAAGTTTGAAAAAAAACCAAACTTTGTTTATAGGGTTCACGACAAACCAGATCAAGAAAAATTAAAAAACCTTAAAACAACCGTAGAAAGGTTTGGACACTCTCTCAACCTGTCAAAGGGTAGCGTAGCAAAAGAATTAAACGCTTTGCTTTTGGCGGTTAATGGAAAAAAAGAACAGAACCTAATAGACACGCTAACGATCAGGAGCATGAGCAAGGCGGAGTATACAACAAAAAACATAGGTCACTATGGGCTTTCCTTTTCTCACTACACCCACTTTACCTCCCCCATAAGGAGATACCCGGACGTTCTTGTTCATAGGGTTTTAGAGGCAAGCCTAAATAAAACAAAAATTAAAAACGAGGAGGAGCTTGAGGAGCTCGCAGAACATTCTACAGAAAAAGAAATCCACGCCACAAAAGCAGAAAGAGACTCAATCAAATTAACTCAAGTAAAATATATGCAAGACAAAATAGGAAAAAGATACGAAGCCGTTATTTCTGGTGTTATACAAAGGGGTGTTTTTGTTGAGGTTGTAGACAACAAGTGTGAAGGCTTAGTGAAGGCAAAAGATCTTGCGGGAGATTTTTATGTATATGATTTAAAAAACCACATGTTCCAAGGAGAGAGAACGGGAAAAAAATATCAGCTTGGCGACGAGGTGTCCGTCGTTCTTCAAGGGGCAGATCTGATAAAAAAACAACTTGACTTTCAGGTTGTCTCTTGAGGCATCGAGCGGATTCGAACCGCTGTAGGAGCTTTTGCAGAGCCCTGCCTAGCCACTCGGCCACAATGCCATTATTAATTAACAAAAATAAGACAAAAACATTAAACTTTTTTGCTTATCGCTACAGAACCAACATCCCCGCCAATAGGAGGGTTTGTTTTTTCTATTTTAACCTCAACGCTTGTGATGCTTGGGTGAATTTTTTTTAAAGAAGAGACCGTCCTTTCTAAAAGCGTTTCAAGAAGCCTCGCAGGCCTTTTCATCTCTTTTTTTACACAATTAAAAACCTTGATGTAGTTTACGGTGTCCTTAAGGTTGTGGCTTTTTTCTACCGCCGACAAATCAAACTCAACAACAACATCAACAACATAACCCCCCCCAACAACACCTTCTTCTTCCATGCAACCATGATAGGCATAAAAATGCGCCCTGTTTAAATATATTTTTCCCATTTTTTTCAAAGATATGAAAGCAAACGTGTTTTCTATAAAAAGCTTTTCAATATCTTTGTTTTGTGAAGAAGAAAGGCCCAAACTTTTTAGAGCAAATAATTGACGGAGACATCAAGAGGGGCTATAACAAAAAAACCTTGCGGTTTAGGTTTCCTCCAGAGCCAAACGGACATCTTCATGTTGGGCACCTAAAAGCAATCTGTGTTAATTTTAACCTGGGAAAGAGGTACGGCGCACCGGTAAACCTTCGTTTTGACGACACTAACCCTGAAAAGGAGGCAAAAGAGTATGTTGAAGCAATTAAAGGGGACATTGAATGGCTCGGTTTTAAGTGGGACAAAGAGTGCTACGCGTCAGATTATTTTCAACAATTATACGAGTGGGCGCACGAACTGATTTCCAAAGGAACCGCATATATTGACTCTCAAACACCAAAAGAAATTGCGTCTCAAAAAGGAACACCAACAGAACCCGGAACAAACAGCCCGCACAGGAACAGATCAACAAAAGAAAATAAACTTCTCTTTGAAGAAATGTATTCTGGAAAAAGCGCACCAGGAGAGCATGTCTTAAGAGCAAAAATTGACATGAACTCGCCTAACATGCTGATGAGGGACCCTGTTATTTACAGATCAATGAACGCCAATCACCACAGAACGGGTGACACCTGGAAAATATATCCACTCTATGATTGGACACATGGAGAGTCTGATTATATTGAACAAGTAACACACTCTTTGTGTACGCTAGAGTTTGAGCCTCACAGGGAACTATACAACTGGTTTCTTGATGCGCTTGAGCCTTTAAAAGGAATAAGGCCAAAACAAAGAGAGTTCTCAAGACTCAACTTAAGCTATACTATAACAAGTAAAAGAGTTTTAGCCGAACTAGTTGCGTCGGATGTTGTTCAGGGTTGGGACGACCCTCGTCTGCCTACAATTTCAGGATTAAGAAAAAGGGGGTACACGCCAAACGCTTTAAAACAATTTATAAATACTGTTGGAGTGTCGAAGCGAGAAAACATTATAGACGTTTCTTTGCTTGAGTTTTGCATAAGGGCAGACCTAAATGAAAACGCTCCAAGAGCGAGAGCTGTTATGTCGCCTTTAAAAATTACAATTAAAAACTACCCAGAAAAAACAAAAGAAGAGCTAGACTTTGAAATAAACCCACAAAAAAAAGAGCTTGGGAAAAGAAAGATTAACTTCGAAAGAGAGCTTTATATAGAAAGGAAGGATTTTCAAGAAGAGGAAGATGAAAACTTTTATCGCCTTACAAAAGGCCAGGAGGTTAGATTAAAAAATGCGTATATAATAAAAGCAGAAGAGGTTGTAAAAAACAACAACATAATAGAAGAGGTTCTTTGTTCTTACGATCCAAAAAGTAAAAGCGGTTCCGGAACAGAAGAGAGTTCGAGAAAGGTAAAAGCTACAATTCATTGGCTAGGGAGAAGTGAAGCGGTTCAGGCAAAAATAAACGTTTATGACAGGCTTTTTAAGGTTCCTGAGCCAGGAAAGGAAAACAAAATAACAAACGACCTTAATGAAAACTCATTAAAAACACTTGACGCACTTATTGAACCACACCTAGAAGAAGCAGAACCAGGAAGCGCTTTCCAGTTTCAACGACTGGGATATTTTATAAAAGAAAACGATGCCGACCTGCCAGTTTTTAACAAAACGATAGGATTGAGAGATTCTTGGAAAAAAGAAACATAAAAACAAAGATGTTTAAAGACTATTTTATTCAGCTTCTATTTTCTGTTCAATATTACCCAAGGGGCGGAGAAACCCTACTAGATGGAAAACATCAATGGTTTGTGCTTATGCTTATTGTAGTAATAGTTTATTTTAATTACAAACGAAACAAGTAAACTCCTGTTGTGTTATTCTAATTCTTACCCTCCAACATCTTGGTCATCCTCCAGCCCATCCATTGGCTCTTCCTTAACAATACGCTTGGGGTTTGGGCCTTTTGAAGAGCCGGGCAAACCACCTTGATTGCCATGGCTTTCTGCGCTTTCCTTTTTCAGAGCCTCTCCAATTTGGCTGCTTGCGCTGAAAGCAGCAACCATATCATTTAGCATTGTGCTTCCTGCCTGAGGAGAATTAGGAAGAAGGATTAGGTTAGAATTTGTCTCACCTCCAATAGACTGAAGGGTATCATAGTGTTGGGTAACAACAATAAGAGCAGACGCTTCTTGTGAGTTTATACCAACCCCGCTAAGAGTGCCAACAGAGTCCTCAATACCCTTAGCTATCTCTCTTCTTTGGTCAGCGATACCCCGCCCTTGAAGCCTTTTGCTTTCTGCCTCTGCTTTTGCTTTTTCAACAATTAAAATCCTTGCCGCATCACCTTCGTATTGTGCTGCAGTTTTTTCTCTGTCAGCAGCATTAATTCTGTTCATTGCTATTTTCACCTCTGCGTCAGGCTCTATGTCTGTTACAAGAGCTTTAACTATGAAGTATCCGTATTCTTGCATTGCCGCTCCAAGCGCCTCTTTAACAGCAACAGCAATATCATCTTGTTTCGAAAACACGTCATCTAGTTTCATTTTAGGAACCTGGGAACGAATTAAGTCAAATACGTAGGATGTAATTTGATCTTGGGGATAATCAAGCTTATAAAACGCGTCAAAAACTTTTTCTTCTACAACCTTATATTGAACAGACACCTTAAGCTTTACAAAAACATCATCACTTGTCTTTGTTTCAACAACAACATCTAGCTGTAAAATCTTTAAACTTAGTCTTCCGGAGATTCTGTCTATAAAAGGGATTTTGATTTGAATTCCCGGCCCTCTAACAGATATGAATTTTCCAAACCTCTCTATAATTGCAGCAGACTGTTGCTTCACAATAAAGACTGTTGAAAAGAGAAGTAAAAGTAAAAAAAGGATAAGTATTGGTGTGGTAAAAAGGTTCATTGTTTAAGTGTTTTAGTTAATTTATCTATTCTTTTAAGGGTTTCGGTAGTCCCTATAAGCTCAATTGTTTTAAAAAGATCGGGCCCTTTTAAAGCCCCAACTATAGCTAGCCTTAATGTTTTCATTGTCTGCCCAAAACTAATTTTGTTTTTTGTTGACTCTTTAAATAGGCTCTCTTTAGTTGCCGCGCTATCTTTTGAAACACGGAGCTGCAATGTACAAAATTTTAACACAACCAAAGCCTCTTCTTTATTAAGCCTGTGCAAAGTTTTAGGGTCATAATTTGAAGGAGAGTTGAGAAAAAACTCCACCTCCTTTTGAAGGTCTACAATGAGGTTTAATCGCATTTTTACTAAAGAGACTATTTGGTTAGCTTTTTCTTCACCAAAAAGAGACGTTAACTCATTTATTTTTTCACCAGAGGCTTCAATAATTTTTTTTGTTGCACACTCTTTTATGTGAAGGTGATTTATCCAAGTTGCTTTTTTAATGTCAAACCGTGCTCCAGATTTTCGAATTCCAGCACTGTCAAAAACAGAGACCAGCTCTTCAAGAGAATACCTTTCTTTGTCACTTTCGTTATTCCACCCTAAAAGAGCAAGATAATTTATAAGGCCCTCTGGCAAAAACCCATATTCTTTAAACCCAACAGAGCCTTCCCACTCTAATGGAAAAACAGGAAAGCCTTGTTCTTCACCGTCTCTTTTTGAAAGCTTTCCTTTTCCTGTGGTTTTTAGAATTAACGGAAGATGAAAAAACCGTGGAGGAGCCCAATCAAAATATCGATATAATAAAACATGAAAAGGCAGCGAAGACAACCACTCTTCTCCCCTAACAACAGAAGTAATTTTCATCTCTTTATCATCAACCACGTTCGCTAGGTGATAAGTTGGCATACCGTCAGATTTTAATATTATTTTATCTTCCAGCTCGTTAGAGTTAAAAGACAGCTCTCCTCTTATTTGGTCTGTTGCTAAAATTGTTTCGTTTTTAGGGGCAACCATTCGAACAACAAAGTCTCCATTTTTAATTAATTTTTCAGCATCTTCTTTGTCTAATGTAAACGTGTTTTTTAAGCCAATATTGCTGTCGTGCCTATACTTAAAATCATTTCCTAGCTTTTTCTTCAGAGTGTTTAAATCCTCTGTGGTATCAAAGGAATAATAAGCGAACCCTTTTTCAATCAAGATCTTAGCATGATTTAAATAAAGTTCTTTTCGCTCACTTTGTTTGTAAGGTTTCTCGTCAGGAATTAAGCCGAGCCACTCCAGGCTTTTAATAATATATTCTTCTGCTCCTGGCACTGTTCTTTGACTATCAGTGTCTTCAATTCTAAGAATAAAATCTCCACCATTTTTTTTTGCAATTAAATAATTAAAAAGAGCCGTTCTAACCCCCCCTATATGAAGCGGGCCTGTGGGGCTTGGCGCAAACCGTGCTCTTTCTCTCATAACTCAAATATAACACCATATTATTCCTAATTAAAATATTCCTCATGATTTGAGCTATATTTGTGAATAACTATGTGTAAAATTAGCTTTATATCTGGACCTTCTTTTTCTTTTGGAAAAGAAAAAATTATTCACGTTCTAAAAAAATATGCAAAAAAAGAAGGGTTTAGCATATCTGAAATACAATACAATTTTATAGACAAACCCTCTATGTTTAAAATTAACAAAAGTTATTTAAAACACGAGAATGACACCGATGTTATTACCTTTGACTATTCAAAAGAAAAAAAAATTAATGCAGAGGTTTATATTTCATTAGAAATGATGAATGAAAATGCAGAAACCCTGAAGCAAGATCCTGAAAATGAGATAGTTAGGTTAATATCCCACGCCCTCTTTCATTGTATGGGATATTCAGACAAAAGCTCATCAGAAAGATCTAAAATGAGAAAAATGGAAAACAGCTTTATCAATGACGTTTCACGTGAAACAATAGACAATGTTTAATTCAAAATATGATATAATTATTGTTGGAGGAGGACATGCTGGGGCAGAAGCAGCTGCAGCTGCAGCGAACATGGGCTCTAAAACCCTATTAATCACAATGAACCTTCAAACGATAGGTCAAATGTCATGTAATCCTGCCATGGGAGGAATTGCTAAAGGACAAATAGTTAGAGAAATAGACGCTTTAGGCGGATATAGTGGTATTGTTTCTGATAAAACAGCAATCCAATTTAAAATGCTTAATAAATCAAAAGGCCCTGCAATGTGGAGCCCAAGAGTACAATCAGACAGGGCAATGTTTTCTTCTTTCTGGAGAGAAAAGCTTGAACAAACGCCAAACCTTGATTTTTATCAAGAGATGGTTACAGGGCTTATAGTAAAGAACAATAAAATCAAAGGAGTTATAACAAGCCGCGGAAATAAGATTTCATCTAAAGCTGTAGTGCTAACAAACGGAACATTTTTAAACGGTTTAATTCATGTTGGTGAAAAAAACTTTGGAGGGGGAAGAGTGGGAGAAAAGGCTTCTGTTGGACTAACCTCAAACCTTGAATCTTTAGGCTTTGTCTCAGGAAGAATGAAAACAGGAACTCCACCAAGAGTTGACGGAAGAACCTTAAATTATGAATTAATGGAAGAGCAGCCAGGAGACTCTTTCCCTTCAAAATTTAGCTATTTAGAAAAAATCAAACCCTTAGCTAAGCAGAAAAGCTGCCACATTACACATACAAATAAAAAGGTTCACGACATAATGGAGTCATCGTTTGACAGATCTCCAATGTTCAGTGGCAAGATAGAAAGCACAGGCCCAAGATACTGCCCCTCTATTGAAGATAAAATTAACCGCTTCAGAGACAAGGATAGACATCAAATATTTGTCGAGCCAGAAGGCTGGAACACTGTAGAGGTTTATGTAAACGGGTTTTCTACATCTATGCCTGAAGACGTTCAACACAATGCAATAAAGGAAATTAAAGGGTTTGAAAAGGTTAAGTTTTTTAGACCAGGCTATGCTATAGAATATGATTACTTTCCTCCAACACAGCTTACCCTTAGTTTAGAGACAAAACTAATAGAGAATCTTTTTTTTGCTGGTCAAATAAACGGAACTACTGGATATGAAGAAGCTGCGGCCCAAGGAATAATTGCAGGAATAAATTCAACCAGAAAAATTAACAAAAAAAGCCCTTTTCTTCTTAATAGAAGCGAAGCGTATATAGGAGTGTTAATAGACGACTTAATTACAAAAGGAACAGATGAACCATATAGAATGTTTACCTCTAGGGCAGAGTACAGAACGTTACTAAGACAAGACAATGCAGACATTAGGCTTACCGAGAAGGCTTATGACATTGGTTTGGCAGGAGAAGATAGGCTAAACAGGGTTAGAGAAAAGAAAAGAAAATCTAATGAGTTTAAGCTTTTTTATTCTAAAACAAGTTTTGAGTTAAAGGAAATCAACCCAATCTTAAAGTTTAGTGGATATAAAGAAGTTAAGCAAAAAGACAAGCTAGCCAAAGTATACTCTAGACCTAAAATTACTGGCGAACAGATTAGGTCTCTAAAGCTGGTTTCAGAATATATAAAAAACAATAATATTGACGAGGAAACTTTTGAACAAACAGAAATTCAGATAAAATATCAAGGATATATTCAAAAAGAAAAAGACAACGCGAACAAATTGACCAGATTAGAGAATATAAAAATCCCAAAAAACTTTAACTATAATAAACTTTCCTCTTTATCATTTGAAGCCAAAGAAAAGCTTAACAAAATTAAACCAAGTACACTTTCTCAAGCCTCTAGGATTAGCGGCATAAAACCAAGTGATATTAGTGTATTGCTTGTTAAAATGGGAAGATAAATGTTTCACGTGAAACAAAAATATAAAAAAGACATACTAGTCTTTAAAGCAAAAGACTATATTAAGAACAATGAAGAGTTTTCAATATATAAAGACTCTTCTTCAGGGATTTTATGGACTGATGTTCCGGATCAACCTTCCAGCAAAAGTTATTACGATCCTTTAAAATACACCCCCCACACAGAGTCTAACAGTTTTTTTCAGAGGAGCTATAAAATTGCTCAAAAAATCATGTTCTACTATAAGCGACTCCTTTTAGGAAGTGAGATTAAAAATTCAAAACGAGCACTGGATTTTGGCTCTGGAGATGGAGCGTTTCATAGGTTCATGTCATCTTCCGCATTTAAAATAGACGCCCTCGACCCCTTCTTTAAGGCGAGCCATATTGAACAAAAGAACTTTTACACAAAAATAGAGCAAGTTCCTGATAATCAATATGATACAGTGTTTATGTGGCATTCTCTTGAGCATGTTCAAGACCTTGTAAACACGATAAATGAAGTTTATAAAAAATTAACAAGCAACGGTACTCTTGTCGTTGCTGTTCCAAACCACAAATCTTTTGACGCATCGTATTATAAAGAAAACTGGGCAGCATTGGACGTTCCAAGACATTTGTGGCATTTCTCAACTAATTCTATAAAAAAAATCATGTTTCAATCGGGGTTTAAAGCAAAACGTTCTTTCCCGTTATTGTTTGACGCGCACTATATTTCATATCTGTCAGCAAAAAACACTAAATCGTATTTCCCTGTTTTATCAGGAATTTTTCTTGGAACTCTTTCTAATTTTATTGGCCTTTTTTCAGGAGAATTTTCATCATCTGCATATGTTTTTAAAAAAACAAGCTAGTCTTCTATTAGGCTAAGCTGCTTTGTTAGATTTAAACAAAAAGTTGAAAAGACAATTTTAGAGCTCACGTTTCGTGTTATAGAATAATGAGCGTCTTCTATTAAATTTACAATGTTAAGGATGTTTTTGCTATGAATAAAAGGTGAAAGCTTGTTTATCTCAAAGTCAGAGCTAGAGATAAAACTTGAAAGACTAGGCGCCCCATAACTAAGAAGAAGAGCCTCTCTTATAAGATATAGACAATAGGATAGAAACCCTTTTTGCTCCTCTTTTTTTAGCGTTGCCATTTTATTAGACCACGCCATTAAACCAATAATAGCCTCTTTGCTTTTTTTTGCTTTAAAAGCTAAGCGAAGGCAATCAACAAAATCCGCTTCATGTTCAAACGAGTTGTCACCTTCTTGAATATACCGAAGACATCTTCCCCAACTTCCCATTGATGCAGAGGTAATTTTTTTTGCATCTAGATCGGGATTTGTTGCTTTAATTTTTTCCTCAATTAGCTCTGGCATAACTGGGGAGAGAGAGGAAATCTGACATCTTGATCTTATTGTAGGCAGGATTTCATTTATGTTCCTTGTTATAATAATAAAATAACAATCAACTGGGGGCTCTTCAAGAATCGTTAATAACTTATTCGCCGCTCGAAGCATCAATAATTCTCCCCCCCAGATAATAAAAACCTTCTTTTTCCCATAAAAGGATTTCAGGCTTGCATGCTTATACATAGACTCGATCTCTTTAACTCTAATGGATCCTTGAGACCCAGAAGAATTTGATGCGGACATCCAGCCAACTATATTAGGAAATTTATTATCGCCAATATAGGAGAGCCACTCTTTGTTTAACTCAGAAGCTAAATCCTTTGAGGAAAAGAGGGGGAAGACAAAGTTTAAATCAGGATGATTTAACACATCTGAATTTTTAAACCCCTTTTCTAAAAGAAGACGCTCAGAGATTGCAAGAGCAAAAAGAAGCCCGCCATACCCATCCTTATCAACAATTATTTTAGACTGAGGAAAGCTATTGTTAGACAAGGAACTTTGAATCATTTGCTTTAAATGTTCTTGTCCTAAAATTTCGTCAAAAAGCATACTCAAATATATATGATATTATATCTTTAACAACAAAAACAAAATATGTTTTTCTTAACTAATCAAACTTTTAAAAATAAAAAGGCGATAATACGTGTTGATTTAAACGTTCCATTAGACTCCTCCCTAAAGGTTACAGATGCAACTCGAATTATAGCATGTAGGGAAACAATAGATTATGTAATTAACAATGGTGGCGCATGTATTTTGATGGCCCATTTGGGAAGGCCAAAAGGAAAAAACAAAATCCTTTCATTTTCTAACATTTTAAAGGATATTTCACAAGGCTTACAAAGAAAAATAAGATTTGTAAATGATTGTGTTGGAGATAGTGTTGAGAAAGCGGTTTCAATATTAAAACCAGGCGAAGTTTTGCTATTAGAAAACTTAAGGTTTTATAAAGAAGAGACTGCCGGAGAAGAAGTGTTCGCAAAACAACTAGCAAAACTAGGAGATGTCTATATAAACGATGCGTTTGGGACATGTCACCGAGAACATGCATCAACATTTACAGTGGCTAAATTTTTTCCTGAGAATAAATATGCAGGAAAGTTATTGGAGAAGGAATTAAACGTTATTAATAGGATATTAGAAAATGGACAAGCACCAATTCTAGCTATTCTTGGAGGTGCAAAAGTTTCCTCGAAATTAAAGACTATTAATAATCTAATAGAGCGTGTAGACAAACTAATAATTGCAGGAGGCATGGCTTTCACATTTATTAAGGCAAATGGAGGAGAAATAGGAGCCTCGACTTATGAACCATCATTAATTGAAGAGTCGAGATCTATTTTAGACAAGGCGCAGCAACTAAATAAAGAAATACACCTTCCGTTAGATGTTTTATCAGGCAACGACTTTAATAAGAGCACAGAGGAAAAGGTTTTTGAGGTTAACAAAATAGAAAATGGTTGGATAGGAATGGACATTTTTTTAGAAACAATCTCAGTTTTTGAAAATGTAATTATGTCAAGCAGTACAATTTTTTGGAATGGGCCCATGGGTGTTTTTGAGAAAGAAAAGTTTAGCCACGGAACAAAACAAATTTGTGAGATATTAAAAAAGGCAAAAGAAGAAGGCAGGTATGTAATTGTTGGAGGAGGAGATTCGATAGCTGCTTTAAAGAAGTTTGGAAAAGAATCTTGGGTTAACTATATTTCAACAGGAGGAGGAGCTATGTTAGAAAGCCTTGAAGGAAAAAAACTCCCAGGAGTAAAAGCATTGAATTAAAATGATAGAAAAAAAAAGAATTAAAAGAGAGACAAACAATCTAAGTTTTTTTATTGCGTTTAGTTTTGTAATAGCAGCATGTAATTCTTCCACAAAAAGAACCTATGTTTCAGAATCAAACGGAAATATCAATAGCTTAACTGTTGTAATGCAGGAGCAATTATGGGAAGGAAAACTAGGCGACCAAGTAAGAAGCGTTTTTAAGGCTCCCTATGAAGGATTGCCTTTTGATGAGCCAAAATATGACACATATTATATACCCCCAAAAGCATTTAGTGGCTTTGCTAGAAACAGCAGAAACGTTATAATTTTTTCAAAAGACACGATAAACAAAATCAATCTTCTTGAAAACCCCTGGGCAAAACCTCAAATAGTAGCTTTAATATCAGGAGAAGATCAAGAGGTTATGGGTTTTTATCTTGATGAAAACAAAGATCTAATATTAAGAACATTTGCTGAAAATGAAAGAAAAGAAAAAATAAGAAGAATTTCCAAGTCTCTTAATAAAGAAAAAGAGCTTGTAAACAGGTTTGGTTTAACTTTAAAGTACCCATCAGCCTACACAACTGTTAAAGACACAACAAATTTTCTTTGGATAGAAAAACAAGTTTTCAAAGGCCATCTTAATCTAATTGTTTATTCGCTTCCACCAGATACGGATTTAAAAATAATTGAAAAAAGAATTCCTGAAATCAGAGATTCGATAGGCAAGATATATATTCCAGGAAGGCTTCCAAAATCATACATGATTACAGAAAAAGCATACAGGCCTTATTATTATCGAACAAAATTAAATGGATTAGAAACAATCCTAACGAAAGGGACTTGGGAGGTTGAAAATGATTATATGGCGGGACCTTTTATAAACTATGTAGTAAAAGACACTCAAAACAAAAGATATATTGTTCTAGAAGGATTTGCATTTGCCCCAACCGAAAGCAAGAGAAATTATATGTTTGAGCTGAATAGTATAATTACAACTTTAAAGCCAACAAAATAGTAGTTAAAAAAGATTACTCTTCAGTTTCTTCTTCGTCATCTTCTTCTTTAGAGGCTTTTTTAAACTCTTTTATACCACTACCTAATCCTTTCATGAGCTCTGGAATCTTTCTCCCTCCAAAGAGCAATAAAAGAGCTGCAACAATTATAACAACTTGTCCAGGCCCAATAGCACCAAGAATAAAATTTAATAAGATCATTTAAAATTGATTTTAGACAAATTTAAAGTATTTTTTTTAAACTCAATTTATAAATAAGATATCACCCAGTTAGACGAACTTAATATATCTTTGCTCTAATGGTTAAAAAGAATAAAACGTTCAGAATAAACAAATTATTAGAATCTTTTCATCTTGTTGTTGTAAATGAAAAGACATTAAAAAAAAGAAAAATTTTTTCTGCTTCGAGGCTAAAAATAATTCTTGTTTCTCTGTTTGGGTTTTCTGTTATATTGTCTGCAGTATTTTTGATTATATATTTTACACCACTTAAAGAGTATTTTAGAGGATACGCCAGTACAGAACTAAGGATCACCTCTCTTAATAATGCAATAAAGCTGGATTCGCTTGAAACTTTATATTCAATTCAGAACAACTACATCTCTTCTCTGAAAAATTTACTATCAGGCAAAATTGATTTTGAAGATTTATCTAAAGATTCTCTTTTAGAAGCATATTCAGCAAATGATTTAGATTTTGTTAACATAAATGCAGAAGATTCAATTTTGCGCGCAATTGTTGAAGAAGAGGACAAATATAACCTAACAAATATTAATGCAGATCAATTAAGTGACGTTTTGTTTAATCCTGCTAACGGAGGAATTTCATCAGAATTTAGTTTACAGGAAAAGCATTTTGGAGTTGATATTACCCTTCCTGAAAACTCTGCCGTTTATTCAGTTAGTGAAGGAAGGGTGCTTTTTGCAGAATGGACATCAGAAACAGGTTTTGTTATTATAATTGAACACTTAAACGGATTAACCTCTGTATATAAACACAACTCTTCTTTGTCTAAAACCCAAGGAGAATATGTAAGAAGAGGAGAAATTATTGGGTTTTCTGGAAACACTGGAGAGCTAACCAGTGGACCACATCTTCATTTTGAGCTATGGTTTGAGGGAGACCCTGTTGATCCTTTGGATTTTATAGAATTCTAATTAAATGAAAACAATTATAGCATTATTATATGCAAAACTTATTAGAAAAAAAAATCTACAGTGGATTACAAATCCAATTAAATATCAAAATAAAACTTTTCATAAATTAATTTCAAAATCTATAAAAACTAAATTTGGAACAGATCATGGGTTTTCTGAAATTTTATCATATGAAACATTTAAACAAAAAGTTCCTGTTAGAGATTATGAAGGGATGAAAAATTATATAGACCAAGTTGTTGACGGAAAGAAAGATATTCTTTGGCCAGGAAAACCATTATATTTTGCAAAAACAAGCGGAACAACTTCAGGAACCAAATATATCCCCATAACTAAAGAGTCTATAAAAACACATATAAAGTCAGCTCAAGACGCGCTATTAAATTACTTTCTTAAATCTAAAAATTATAAATCAATAAACGGAAAGCACATGTTTTTGCAAGGAAGTCCCAAGCTAACAAAAAAGAATGGAATTTTTATAGGGCGCTTATCAGGGATTAGCGCACACTATATTCCAAAACTGTTTTTAAAAAACCGAATGCCGACATGGGAGACAAACTGTATTGAAGATTGGGAAGAAAAAGTAGAGAAAATAATAGAAGAGACGGTAGGAAAAAAAATGACAATAATTGCAGGAATCCCTTCTTGGGTACAAATGTATTTTGAAAAAATTATAACCAAACAACAAACGAGTATAAGCAAAGTTTTTCCAGAACTTTCATTGTATGTATACGGAGGAGTAAGCTACGAACCCTACAAGAAAATGTTTGAAAGACTGTTTGGAAAAAAGATCGACACTTTGGCTACATTTCCAGCTTCAGAAGGCTTTTTTGGTTATCAAGACGAGTTTACAGAAAAAGAGCCAGACCTACTACTGCTTTTAAATAACGACATCTTTTATGAGTTTATAAAGACAGAAGATTTTTTAAAAGGAGAATATGAAAGATTAAGCTTAGAGAGTGTTGAATTAAACGTGAATTATCTATTAATCATTTCAACATCAGCAGGACTTTGGGCGTATAATATTGGCGACACAGTTAAGTTTACGTCATTAAAGCCATATCGGCTAATTGTAACAGGAAGGGTTAAGCACTATTTGTCTGCATTTGGAGAGCATGTAATTGCAGAAGAAGTTGAAAAAGCATTAAGCAGAGCTCTCAACAATACAGATATAATTATTAAAGAATTTACTGTGGCGCCTAAGATAAAACCAGAGCATGGACTATCTCATCATGAGTGGTATATAGATTTTGAAAAACCACCAGGGAATCTTCAAAATTTTTCAAACGATTTAGACGACCACATGAGACGCTTAAACATTTACTATGATGATCTTGTAGCAGGAAGCATCATTAGGCCTCTGGTAATTAGAAGGATCGAGAGAGATGGGTTTAAAAATTACATGAAATCTATTGGCAAACTAGGAGGCCAAAACAAAGTGCCAAGGCTTTCAAATGATAGAAAAATTGTCGATGAATTAAAATTATACTGACACTTGAAAACGAACATCACATTTGTTTATTCAGTTAAAAGAAGCTTTGTTGAAACAGATCTAATAATTCTAAAAGATCTAAACTCAAGAGTTATAGAGATATACTCCCCACCACTAAAAAATTTATATTTTTTTATAAACAGATTAAGAGAGATTTTTTTGAGCTTGAGCACCCTTTATAAATCATCACTTTTAGTCTGTTGGTTTAATGACTACCATTCTTTTTTTCCCCTTCTTCTTGCGAGAATATTTATGAAAAAAAGCATATTAATAGTTGGGGGCTATGATGCAATTGTAGACAAGCAATCCAAACATGGCCTTTTTTATAAAAAGGGTCTCCGCACGGTTGTAGCAAAACTTAATTATAGATTTGCACAAGAAATTTGGGTTGTCCACAAGACATTAGAATTTGGATGCCAACAAGCATATTTCGATAATGGAATAATTTCTGGAATACGAAATATTATAAAGCAGGACAGGTTAAATATTAAAGAGGTTCCGACTGGGTATGACTCAAAGTTTTGGAAAAACACAAAACAACAAAAAAGCAATTCAGTAGTAACTGTTGCATTTTTTAATTCACAACGAGTGGTAGACATAAAAGGAATTTCTCTTTTCAATGAAATCGCAAAAAGAATTCCAAATTATAATTTCACAATAGTAGGAGAGGCAGGGATTAAAATTTCAGATTATATAGAACTATCTGGGAATGTAAACGTTATGGGGATAAAAACACAAACTCAATTACGTGAGATTTATAGTAATCATAGATATTATTTTCAAGGATCTCGACTAGAAGGCTTACCTAATTCATTATGTGAGGCAATGCTTTGTGAATGTACACCAATTGGTTCCGCGTATTTTGGAATACCTCACGTCATAGGAGAAACAGGTTTGATATTTAATAAATCAAACTCCCTTGAAACGGTTATACAGTTTATTTTAAACAACAACGACATCAATGCCTCTAAGGCAAGACAAAGAATTATTAACCATTTTCATATTTCCTATAGAAAAAAACGTTTTATGAACAAGCTAAAAAAATGACATGAATGTAGGGGTTATAGGGTGTTTAAACTCTAAAAATATTGGGGATTATATTCAAACGCTTTCCGTTATAAACTTAATTAATCAGAGCTACACGATATTAGAGAGGGAGCGCTTAAATAATTATAAAGGGAAAAAGACCAAAACGATAATAAATGGATGGTTTATGGAGAATCCACTAAAATTTCCTCCCTCTAAGCATATTGATCCTATTTTTATTTCTTTTCATATTAACCCATCTATAGAAAAAGAGTTTCTTAATCCTAAAACAATTGATTATTTAAAACAATATCAGCCGATTGGCTGTAGAGACAAATACACTCAAACCCTTTTACAACAACACAACATTGAAACATATTTTTCATCATGTGTTACATTAACTTTGAAGAAGCGGGATTTTATGGATTCCTCATATAAAGATAAACGAATCCTAATCATAGGAGCTTTCGATAGACTTAAACCAAGCATTAGGCACAACCAAGGAGTATTAAAAGCTTTAATATCTTTCATAAAGTGGCCATATAAATTTTTTAATTATCAATTCAAAAATTATATTTTTAGAAAATGGTTAAACAATCAGAATTACGAAGCAGAGTTTATTAATCAAATAGTTGAAGAAAAAATATCTTCACATTCAGAAGGAATTAAAAAGGCAAAATCAATGTTAAAAAAAATTGCAAACTCTGAAATAGTTATTACTTCCAGAATTCATTCTGCTCTTCCAGCCGTTGCAATGGATAAAAAAGTAATATTTATTAACGATGGCTTAGAACACATCAACCACAAGTCCAGACTAAGCGGGTTAACCTCTTTTTTTAAATCAATAAAGCTAAAAGAGATTAGAATGCTTAATTTAGATTCTATAAGCGTAGAGATGAAGCATAAGAGTTATTCCAAAGAGATAGAAGAGAAAATCATCACTTTTTTATACACATAACATGAAAACTTTAATACTAGGAGGAGGAGGAAGAGAGCATGCTGTTGCACAAGCTATTTTGAAAAGTGAAAAATGCACAAAAGTTTTTATTCTCCCTGGAAATGCAGGAACTGAAAAAATAGGAGAAAATGTTGCAGGTGACATAAATGATTTTGAACACATAAAGAATGTCGTTTTGTCAAATGAAATTTCAGTTGTTTTTGTTGGTCCAGAAGACCCAATTGTTAAAGGGATTTATGATTTTTTCAAAAAGGATAAAGCCTTAAGCAATGTTATCGTTATTGCTCCTGGAAAATCTGCGGCAAGATTAGAGGGAAGTAAAGATTTTGCAAAAAAATTTATGAAAAAATATAAAATACCCACAGCAAAATATTCAACTTTTTCAAAAGACAATATTAAAAGTGGATATAGATTTCTTGAAAAGATGCGACCACCTTATGTTTTAAAAGCTGACGGACTTGCTGCGGGAAAAGGGGTATTAATTGTAAATGACTTAAATACAGCAAAGTTAGAGCTTGATAACATGGTATTAAAGAACAAGTTTGGCAAAGCCTCTTCGAGTGTTGTGATTGAAGAATTTCTTGATGGAATTGAATTGTCATGTTTTGTTTTAACCAATGGGAAAGAGCATAAAGTATTTCCAATGGCAAAAGATTATAAAAAAATTGGAGAATTAGATACTGGTCTTAATACTGGGGGAATGGGAGCGGTTTCGCCAGTTCCCTTTGTAGACGAGGAGTTTAAGTTGAAAATAAAAGAAAAAGTTATACTCCCCACTATCAAGGGTATCCAAGAGGAAAATATGGAATACAAGGGCTTTATCTTTATAGGCTTAATTAAAGTAAAAGACGAGCCTTATGTAATAGAGTATAACGTAAGAATGGGTGATCCAGAAACAGAGGCGGTTTTCCCTAGAATTAAATCAGATGTTCTTGAACTCTTCTTAGCTTTGGGAACAGAGAATTTTGCTCTACTAAATTTAGAGATTGACCCTAGGTTTACGTCAACTGTAATGTTAGTTTCTGGAGGATATCCTTTAACCTATCAAAAGTATTTTCCGATTATTGGACTAAATGACGCAAATGAATCGCTAGTGTTTCATGCAGGGACAAAGAACGAAAACAATAGCACATTGACTAATGGCGGAAGAGTTTTAGCAATTACGTCTTTTGGCGAGACTCTCAAAAAAGCAACAGAAAATTGTTACAGAGAGATAAAAAAAATCTCTTTTAAAGAAATGTATTATCGCAAAGACATTGGGTTTGATTTATAAAAATGAATGAGCGGTAAGATCTCTATTCTCTTCTCCATTATCATCAAACTGTTTAAGCTCTCGGATCCAATATACAGCACCCATTAGGCCAAGTAAAAGAAAACCCCAACTCATAATATTTGCTAAAAACCAGCTGTCAAATTGGAGGGTTCTTAAAAAATCAAAAGGAAGAAATAAGATTTCATCAAAAAGCCATGCTATAGTATAAAAAAAATCTTTTACCACGATATCTGTTGTATATTGCAAAATTAATATTTTAAAAATGATTGCAAAGGTTTTTAAACAATATTCCTATGTTTCAATAACTGTTTCAGCTCTACTCCTATGCTTAATCTCATATAATTACTCAAATTTGACAGCAACATGGCTTTCATTTCAAACGAAAAGCTTAAACTTTTTACTGATTTTAGCAATACTGATCATTACGATTCGAGCAATTGGCAGAGTTTTTAAGTTTGTGCGTATTGGGGCTAGATCAAATTATTATATGTTGATGTATCCCCTAATAGTATTATCATTTCCAGTTGAAAGTTTAGATCTAAGGCTATTGCTTTGCCCTGCATTGTTTTTCTCAGGATGGTCTTTTTTTAGAGAGTATGTTGAAAAGAGAAATACAATAACCAGCAATCGATCAATGATTTTATTATTTGACAGTATACTTCTGATTTCGATTTCATCAATTCTATTTATTGAGCATCTTTTTTTGTTACTATTTCTATTAATTGGCCTTGCCTTTTCAAAAAAATCTATTAACTCAAAAGAGCTGGGGGTATTTATTATAATCCCTATTCTTTTGTTTTTTACTACATATACCATCTTTTTGGTCTTTGATGTCGATGCCTTATTTTTTTCCTCGATTTTATCACTAAAAAAGTTATCATTTTCAAACCAATTTAACCTGTCTTTTATCTATTATAATCCAGCGTTACTATATGTCTTTTTTTTATTTACAGGCTCTCTTCTGTTACTTTTTCGAAAAAAATCCAGCTATGATATTCAAACACTTGATTATGATGGGTTGCTTTATTTTGGGGTACTACTATCCGTAATCGCATTTGTTAACCCTCTGTCAGGCATTGAATTGCACTATTTATCTTTACCGCTAACCTATTATACTCATCATCTTTTGTTATGGAAAAAGAGCCTTTCTTTTGCAAACTTTATCTTTATTTCGCTAATTATTAGCGTTTTGCTTTTTACATTTGTTCTAAATTAGCAAACAATATGGATGAAAATAAAATAAGTAATTCAGCTCTTGGCATTTTTCAACAATCAGTAGCTGATTATCATAAACATGATAATATTAACCAGCCTATTAAAAACCCATATGCTGAATCTTCCCTCTCTCATCTTTTATACAAAAAAAATTGGATAGATACTGTTCAGTGGCACTATGAAGATATAATCAGAGATCCAAATATTAATCCAGAGAAAGGGATGGATATCAAGAGAAAGATAGACAAGTCAAATCAAGAGAGGACAGAGATGGTAGAATATATTGATTCATATTTTTTAAACAAATATTCACAGACTATTCCAAAAGAAAATGCTTCAATAAATTCAGAAAGCCCAGCATGGGCTCTAGACCGCCTTTCTATTTTGGTGCTTAAAATATATCATATGGATGAAGAATATAGGAGAGAAGACGCCAGTGAAGATCATAAAAATTCATGTAAGCAGAAACTTGATGTTCTTCTTGAGCAAAGACAAGATTTGAGCTATGCTATCGATGCTCTTCTTAGTGATATATCAAAAGGCGACAAAAAAATGAAAGGATACAAACAAATGAAGATGTATAATGATGAATCTTTAAATCCTATATTATATAAAAAGAATGAAGGAGAAAAAAGATAAATCATTACTTGTTTATAGATTTTCTTCTTTTGGTGACATTTCGATGATAGTCCCAGTTTTACGATCGTTTTATCAAATATATCCAGATCAAAAAATAATTTTTGTTTCACGACATTTTGTAAACCCTCTTTTTTTAGAGTTCCCTAATTTAACATTTAAAGGAGTTGATTTTAAATCAAAGTATAAAGGACTGAAAGGAATATTCATACTATATAAAGAGCTTAAAAAAGAAAGAATAATTGGAATTGCAGATCTTCATTTTGTTATACGAACATTTATTTTAAATTTCTTTTTTAGATTGAGTTTGTATAAAGTTGCATCTATTAATAAAGGAAGAAGGCAAAGGAAAAAATTAATTAGAAAAAGAAATAAAGTTTTTCAGCCATTAACTCCAATGCATTTTAGATATTGTGAAGTTTTTAGAAAACTAGGGTTTCCAGTAGATTTAAACAATCATGAATATCCCAATAAACCCCTTTTAAAGGATTCTTATTTAGAAGAAAGAATTAATCTAGGCAACAAAATAATTGGAATAGCTCCTTTTGCTTCTAATGAGGGAAAAACTTATCCATTAGATCATATGCAAAAAGTAATAGCTTATTTGCAAAAGCATTACTTTGTTTTTCTTTTTGGAGGAGGAGAGGACAACTTAGAACAATTAAGAGTTTGGGAAAATGCGTATAACAATGTAAGCGATATGTCAAGAAAATATTCACTAACTCAACAAATTAATATTATGTATTATTTAGATGTTATGATTTCTATGGATTCAGCTAATGGACATCTTGCTGCTAATTGCGGTATCCCAGTTCTAAGCTTATGGGGTTTAACTCACCCATTTTGTGGCTTTAAACCTTTTGACCAACCAATTGAGCATTCATTAACAGTGGATCGTAACGACTATCCTGAAATTCCTACATCTATTTTTGGAGACAAAATTCCTAAAAATTATGAATCTGCATTCAGATCTATTGAGCCTAAAAAAGTTATAGAAAAAACATTAGAAATTTTAGACACTGCTAAATATCATCATAACTAACCTCAATCTGATTTGAAGTTATTCTAGATTGACAAGTTAATATAAGCCCCCCCTCAACTTCATCATCTGTCAGTATTTGATTGTTATCCATTGTAACAGACCCTTTAATAAGTCGTGCAACACAAGTACTACAAATGCCGCCTTGACATGAATACGGGGCATCAATGTCATTTTCAAGAGCTAATTCTAAAATTGTTCTATCCTTAGAGGTTTCTATATTATAGTCGATATTGTCACAAGTTATTTTAACTTTTTTTGCCATACTGACATTGATTTTATGGGCAATATTAATAATAAATTATCTATTAATTAAAAATATTATCGTAGATTTATCGCCCTTATTTAAAATAAGATGAAAAATTTTGATTTATCAGCTGGCTGTAATACAATAGAAAAGAACACAACTTTTGTTGGAAACTTTGTTTCTGAATCTGACTTTAGAATTGATGGAGCTTTTGAAGGATCTATTGAAACAAAAGGAAAGGTTGTAATTGGCGAGAAGGGAAGCATTAATGGAACTATAGTTTGTAACTCAGCGGATATAGCAGGGAATTTCACAGGAACCATACAAGTAAAGGATTTATTATCTGTTGAGTCTACGGGTTCAGTTGAAGGGGACGTTACCATATCAAAGCTAATAGTAGAATCCGGAGCAATTTTCAATGCAAAATCTTCAATGAAAGAAGAAAAAGAAGATTCAGGAGGGTTGAAAAAAATCACTAATTTCTCTGATTCACGTGAAAAAACAGCCTAAATCTTGGTTGATTTTTTCTGGCCTAGCAGTTGAAATAGGAGTTATCATGTACGTTTTCTTGCAAGCAGGCTTTTATCTAGATAGTATTACTTTTTGGGGACTTGATATCTATACTTTGTTGTTTTCTATTATTGCTATTATCGTTATTATTTGGCTTATAATTTTTCAAACAAAAGATCTTAAATAACTTTTTGATATTTTGATCTAAAATCATTATAAAAATTTCTATTTATACCTTACATTTGTCGCGAAAAACTTAATCTGCAAAGCTTAAGAATGATAAAAAATTTTCAGACATTCTCTCTAACAATTTTGATAGCTCTATCTTCAAGTTATAGTTATGCAATTGAAGAAGAAAAGAAAGAATTGTCTCTGCAGGAAGAAATTACGGAATACATAAACCATCACGTTCAGGATTCTCATTATTTTTCACTTTTTTCAACAAAAGATAAAAAAACAGGAGAAAAAATTTATATAGACTTTCCTCTACCGGTTATTTTGGTTGATAAAGGAATAAAAGTTTTTCTTTCATCAAAACTGGATCATGGAAAAAAGCTTGTAAATGCAGGAGACAAATACTATAAACTTTACCATGGGAAAATTTATGAAACTAATTCCCAAGGATTAATTGAATATAACGATGAGGGAAAGGTAATTAATTCAAAACCTCTTGATCTTTCAATTACAAAAAGTGTTTTTACCATTATTGTTGTTTCCCTATTAATGATTTTGTTATTTGTTTCTCTTGCAAAAACATATAGTAAGAATAATAAGATTGCGACAGGAATTGGACGTTTTTTTGAGCCTCTCGTTATATATATAAGAGATGAAATAGCTATCCCAAGCATTGGAAAGGAAAAGTATAAAAACTATATGAGCTTTCTTCTTACGCTATTCTTTTTTGTGTGGTTTCTTAACTTGTTAGGACTTACTCCTCTCGGAGTTAATGTAACGGGAAATATTGCAGTAACATTTTGCTTAGCTTTAATAACTTTTTTAATTACTAACATAACTGCAAAGAAAACATATTGGAAACATATTTTTTGGATGCCTGGAGTACCAGTGATCCTTAAGCCACTTATTGCTCCAATCGAATTATTAGGGATTTTCATAAAACCCTTTACTTTAATGCTTCGATTGTATGCAAATATTTTGGCTGGACATATTTTATTATATAGCTTGATTGGATTAATTTTTATTTTTAAAAATCTAGTAGGATCAGGTTTATCACTAGTTCTTGTTTTTTTTGTATCTATTATTGAGCTTTTAGTAGCATTGTTACAAGCCTATATTTTTACGCTATTATCTGCTTTATATTTTGGATTTGCAATTCAACAAGACGATCATTAAATTAATGTATAACTAATAAATAAATTAAAATGGAAATACCAAAAATTATCGGAGCAGGACTCGCAATCATTGGAGTTGGACTTGGAATTGGAGGAATAGGTAGAGGTGCCATGGAAGCAATTGGAAGACAACCAGATGCATCTAACACAATACTTGTTGCTGCCATTATTCTTGCTGCACTAGTAGAGGGGATAGCATTTGCTGCCTTATTTGCTGTTAACTAAACGTATATAAATCTTATGGAAAAATTAATAAATGAGTTTTCATTAGGTCTGTTTTTTTGGCAACTGATATTATTTGTAGGATTGATTTTCTTGTTAAGAAAATTTGCCTGGAAGCCAATATTAGACGCGGTGAACGAAAGAGAAAAGACTATCGTTGACTCTTTGAATTCTGCCAAAGAAGCACAAAAGGAAATGGAGTCGCTCCAAACTGAAAACAAAAAGATTCTCCAAGAAGCTAGAGTTGAAAGCGACGCAATGCTCAAACAATCTAAACAATCTGGTAAAGAAATCATTGATCAAGCTAAAGCTGATGCTAAAGTTGAAGCTGAGAAAATTATTGATCAAGCTAAACAATCAATTGATAATGAAAAAAGAGCTGCTATGAATGAGATAAAAAATCAAGTAGCAAATTTATCAGTTGATATAGCAAGTAAAGTTATTGATAAGGAAATGGAAAAAAACAATAACCATGAAGATTATATTAATAAACTTCTAGATGACCAAAGTAAAAATTAATAATGTATTCAAAAACAGCATCAAAACGATATGCCAAAGCTTTAATTGAATCTGCAACAGAGGGCAACAAACTTGAAGAAACTTATTCTGAGATAAACAGCGTCAATAATTTGCTTATTAATTCTCGTGAATTGTCAGACTATTTGTTAAATCCTACTATTTCAAAAGATGATAAAGGAAATTTAATAATAAAGATTATTGGAGATTCACATCCCAATATAATTAATTTAATTCACCTCCTTACAATAAACAACAGGATAGATCAGCTTAAAAATATTGCAGAGAGTTTTAATGCACTATATTCTAAACGACAAGGAATAATTGAAGCAAGTATAACTTCTGCAGTTCCAATATCAATTGATTTAGAAGAAGAGGTTGTTAAATACTTAGCCTCAATTAAAAAGGGAAAAATTAACTTAAAGAAAAAAATTGATAAAAAGATTATAGCAGGCTTTGTCCTTGATTTTGACGATATCCAATTTGATGCAAGCGCTAAGAAGAAATTAAATAAAATGCAAAAACAACTTACACGAAATAATTAAATTAAATAAAATGCAAAAAATAAAACCAGCTGAAATCTCAGCTTTACTTAAACAACAATTAGATTCAGCAAACATCCTTTCTGAATTTGATGAAATAGGAACAGTGCTAGAGGTAGGAGATGGAATAGCACGAGTATATGGCCTCTCCAATGCAGAGTATGGTGAGCTAGTGTCATTTGAAAACGGACTTCAAGGAATGGTCCTAAACTTGGAAGAAGATCATGTGGGTGTTGTTTTATTTGGTTCATCTAGAGAGGTTAAAGAAGGGCAAACAGTAAAAAGAACAAAGCAAATAGCGTCAATAAATGTTGGAGATGGAATTCTCGGAAGAGTAGTTGATACTTTAGGAAATCCAATTGATGGAAAGGGTCCTATAAAAGGAGAACTCCTTGAAATGCCAATAGAGAGAAAGGCACCAGGAGTAATATATCGTCAACCGGTTAACGAACCATTACAAACAGGGATTAAATCAATTGATGCAATGATTCCTATCGGGAGAGGGCAAAGAGAATTAATAATTGGAGATAGACAAACAGGAAAAACAACAGTTTGTATTGATACAATTATAAATCAAAAAGAATTTTATGATGCAGGGAATCCAGTATTTTGTATTTATGTGGCAATTGGACAAAAGGCATCTACTGTTGCAGCTATAACAAAAACGCTTGAAGAAAAAGGAGCTTTAGATTATACAGTTGTGGTAGCTGCAAATGCATCTGACCCTGCACCAATGCAAGTGTATGCTCCATTTGCGGGAGCTTGTATAGGGGAATACTTTAGAGACACGGGAAGACCTGCTGTAATAATTTATGATGATTTGTCTAAGCAAGCGATTGCATATAGAGAAGTGTCATTATTGTTAAGAAGACCTCCTGGAAGAGAGGCTTATCCTGGAGATGTCTTTTACCTTCATTCAAGACTATTGGAGAGATCAGCAAAAATTCTTGCTGATGAGAAGATTGCTAAGAAAATGAATGATCTTCCAGAAGCATTAAAATCCAAAGTTAAAGGAGGAGGCTCATTAACAGCATTGCCAATTATAGAAACTCAAGCTGGAGATATTACGGCTTATATCCCAACAAATGTTATCTCTATTACTGATGGTCAAATTTTCTTAGAATCGGACCTGTTTAACTCAGGTGTTAGACCAGCGATTAATGTTGGAATCTCTGTCTCTAGGGTTGGAGGATCAGCTCAAGTTAAATCAATGAAGAAAGTTGCAGGAACTCTAAAACTAGATCAAGCACAATATAGAGAACTTGAAGCTTTCTCTAAATTCGGATCAGATTTAGATGCAGTAACACTTAATGTTATTGAGAAGGGAAGAAGAAATGTTGAGATTTTAAAACAAAATCAAAATGATCCTTTTAAAGTTGAGGATCAAATTGCAATCATTTATGCTGGATCTGCAAATTTACTTAAGGATGTTCCAGTAGATAAGGTAAAAGCTTTTGAAGAAAGCTTTTTACAAGAACTAAAGAAAAATCACAAAAAGCTACTTAGTGAGTTAAAGTCAGGAAAAATATCTGATAAAGAAATGGATCAATTAAAAACAGTTTCAGAAAAAATTGCAAAAACCTTTTAAATGTCTGGGTTAAAAGAGATAAGAAATAGGATTAGCTCTGTATCTTCTACGATGCAGATAACAAATGCAATGAAAATGGTCTCTGCTGCTAAGCTTAAAAAAGCTCAAGACTCAATTTCAGCAACTCTTCCATACTCAAATAAATTATCTGGATTAATACAAAACATTTCTACTTCAGGCGAGTCACTAGATAGTCCATTTTTCATACAAAGATCAATTAAGAAAATTTTGGTGGTTGCCATAACTTCTAATAGGGGTCTTTGTGGAGGATTTAATTCCAATGTAATTAAAGAAGTTTCCAGACTTATTGAAACAAAATATCTCTCTAAAAAAGTGGAAATTATTTGTATAGGGAAAAAAGGAGGAGATATCTTATCTAAAAAAAATAATGTAATTGATTCTTTTAATTCTGTTTATGATGAATTTTCGTATGAAAATGTTAAGAAAATAGCCGAGTTATTTATGGAAAAGTTTTCTAATGAAAGTTATGATGAAATAATATTGGTTTATAATCACTCGAAGAATGCGGCATCTCAACATCTAACAATTGAACCATATCTTCCAATTGAAGAAGACGCAGAAGAATCAACAGCTCAAGCTTCAAGGGATTATATTTTTGAACCATCACAGTCAGAGATTTTAAATGAATTAATACCAAAAGCACTAGTTGTTCAGTTGTTTAAAGCAATCTCTGACTCTATTGCAGGAGAGCATGGAGCAAGAATGACCGCAATGCATAAAGCAACAGATAATGCATCAGAAATAAGAGATCAATTAAAGCTAACATACAATAAAGCAAGACAGGCTGCCATAACTAATGAAATATTAGAGATTGTTGGTGGGGCCGAAGCTCTAAATTCATAAAATAGTTTTTAACTTTACATCCTTCACTTTTTTGTATTTTTGGAAAAACACTACTAAATGAAAGTTTTTATTCCAATGGCAGGCAGGGGTGCTAGGCTTAAACCATTTACCTTAAAAACACCAAAGCCATTAATTAATGTTGCGGGAAGACCTATTGTTTCCCATTTAATTAACCAGATTGCATTATCAATAAACACAAAAATTGAAGAAATAATTTATATAGTTGGTGATGAATGTTATTTTGATGATAAAATAATCAAATTACTTGAAGACATTTCAAATCAATATAATGCAAAAACAAAAATATATAGACAGATTGAAAAGTTAGGAACTGGCCATGCAATTATGTGTGCTAAAGACTCTTTAAACGGCCCTGCAATTATAGCTTATGCAGACACATTAATACATGGAAGATTAACTATTAACGATGAAGTAGATGGGTTAATTTGGGTTAAGGAAGTAAAAGACCCATCTAGCTATGGTGTAGTGCGTTTAAATAGTAAATCTAATATAATTGAACTGGTTGAGAAGCCAGAAACTTATATATCAAATAAAGCAGTAGTTGGAATATATTATTTTAAGGACGCTGCAATTTTAAGAGAAGAGCTTAGACCCTATCTAAATCAAAAACTAAGTCCAGGAGAAGAATATTTATTAAATTTTGGAATTGAAAAGATGATTGAAAAGGACTATATATTTAAATCACAAATTTTAGAAAACTGGATGGATTGTGGCACACCAAAATTAATTATTAACTCAAACTCTAAGATGCTAACATTGTTGACCCCTGAACCTGTAGGGTATAAAAAGGAAGGAAGTGTAGAAGTTATCGAACCTGTTTTTATGGGCAAGAACATTACAATCTCTAATTCAACTATAGGTCCAGGAGTAACTATAAATGATAATGTTGAAATTAAAAACTCTAATATTTCATCAAGTATTATAATGGAAAACTCAAAGATTAGTAATACAGAGTTAAAAAATTCACTAATAGGTTCTAATACAATTTTTGATGGGAAGTTTAAGAATATATATTTAGGAGATTACTCAAAAGTAGAGAGCAATGATGATGAATAGGTTAATAAATAAAGGAATTATTTTTATTCTTATGCTGATCTTCTCTAGTTGCTCAGTTAATAAGAGCGCCTCTGCTGGTGAATCAGATTTAAGCCTTGATTTAAAAAGTGTTTTAAAAGAAATAAAAAAATCTAAAAATAAATTTAAAAATATTAGAAATAGAGCAAAAATAGAATTTGATAATGGGAAAACAATTCAAACTATTTATTTAAACTTGCGTGTAGAGCAAAATGAAGCATTATGGATTAGCGCCTCTATGATTGTGCCTATAGCTAAAGCCTTCATAACAAAAAATCAATTTATTTTCTATGAAAAATTTCAAAGAACATATATTGATATTCCTTTAAATTATAGCAACACAGGATTATTGCCACCAGTTTCCTTAGAATTAATTCAAAATATTTTATTTGGGAAGCCTATTATTGATGTAGACAAAATAAAATGGAAAATCATACAAAATCCAACGCAATATGTGCTCACTCCTCTAAAAAATCAAGAGAGCGTCCAACCTACACTATTTTTTAATCCGATTAATTTTGACCTTGAAGAGCAGCGGATATATTTTAGTTCAATTAATACGTTGATAGTTGTTGAGTATAATAATTTTAAATCATTCAATGAAAAAAAGATGCCTACTGAAGTATTTATATCAATAATTCAAAACGGAAAAATATCTAAAATAACAATGGAGTATAGTCAAATAGATTTTCCAGAGAACTTAACTTTCCCAATTGAAATCCCTGAAGGATATAAAAAAATTAAAATAAATGAACTATTACAATAGAATTTTATTCTTAGCTCCACTTCTTATATTTAACTATAGCTTTGCACAGGATTATAGTGCACAACAAAAAAAATTAGAAGTCCAAAAATTATCTATAAAAAAAGAAATAGAGAAAATTAATGTACTTGTTTCAAAAAATAAACAAAAGACAACAACCCTTTTAGAAAACATTGAAGATGTAGAGTTAAAAATTTCTGTAAGAAATAAACTTATAGAGGTTAACAATCAACAATCAAAAAACTTATCCAATCAGATAAAAAATAAAAATGATAGAATTTATGATTTACAGATTGAGCTTAAAAAATTAAAAGATGAATATGCAACAATAGTTTCTAATTCGTACAAGAAAAGATCCTCAAAAATAAAATTAATGTATGTGTTTGCTTCAAGAAATTTCAATCAAGCCTTTACCAGATTTCAATATTTTAAACAATACTCAACTTACAGAAAAGAACAAGCAAATAAAATTGTCCTCACCCAAAATAATATTTCATCATTGATTGATACATTAGAGAAAAACAAAAAAAAGAGAGAAGTCATAATAGGAGAAAATCAAAAAATTAAAAAAGAACTTGAAGGAGAAAAACAAAAAAAGAACAGACTATTCAATAATTTGGAAAAAACCAATAAAAATTATTTGACTGAAATAAGACAAAAGGAAAAAGAATCAAAACTCATTGATAATGAAATTCAAAAATTAATTAGACTGGCTATATCAGAATCAAATAATAATGATTCAAGTGTTAATAATTTTGCTCTTACCCCTGAAGGCAGGATTATTTCTTCAAACTTTTTGTCAAATAAAGGTCAATTACCTTGGCCATTAAAAGAAGGGGTAATTACCAGAAGGTTTGGAACTCAGCCCCATCCAGTTGTTAGAACAACAACAATAAACAGTACAGGGATTATGATAGCAACATCACCTAATTCACTAGTTAGATCTATCTTTGAAGGACAGGTATTATCTGTTTACGGCTTCAAAGGAGGTAATCCAGGAATTTTAATAAGACACGGAAAATATATTTCTAACTATCAGAACCTATCACAAGTTTTTGTTAAGAAAGGAGATAAAATTAAAGCAGGAGAAGAAATAGGAATAATATTTACAAATATCACATCAGGAAAGGCTATATTAAAGTTTAGCATATTTAATGAGTTAAAACCAGATAATCCGCAGAACTGGTTAAGTAAATTTTAGTTTTTATTTTTCGATTAACAACCAAGCGTCACTACCCTTTTCTTTCTTTATTCTAGTGATTAATTTAACAGCTTCATTCCTGTTTTGAAGTCTAGCATATGCAACACGGTGAAGGCCTTTAGGATTAATTGATGTGAACGAGGCTTCATAGCCCAGCTCAATTAATGACTTTAATTTATTATTTGCATTGTCCATTGATCGAAAAGATCCAGCAATAACGCTATAATATATTGAATTGGAATTATAAGGGGGAATACTTTTCTTAATTGGAATATTTATTTTTGAATACTCTCCAAGATCAAATGTTGCCTTTTGAACATTTTGTAGAATCTTTTTTTGAGCATTAGCTAATGATTCAACCATTTGTTCATTTTGATAATCATCAAATGAAATATAACCAATAGAGCTTATCCCAATAAGTAATATTAATATTGCAGCATATTTAATTGCATAATCTGGAACGTTTAAAGTTTTAATCTTTTCTTTAGGGTCATCAATCTTTCTAGGGTTTCTAGTAAAACTTTCTAATCCATATGAGTTAGGATCAAAATTGGCATCTTTATTTGGTTGGAATTGAATCTTTTTTTCAGTGTTTAATTGAAAAACACCAATATTGTCTATTTCAACTTTATCACTTTTCAATAAGGACAATAAAGCTTTAACTTCCTTCTTAATTTGCTTCAAAGAAGCATTGTACGAAATATTTTCTTTTGCACTAATTTCATTTGCAAGTAATCCGTCATTTTCTTTTAGCATTCCATTAAATGTGACGGATTTTTTTGGGGGAGAAAAGACATTATTATCATGTGACGCAGGAATAGATTTAGTTAAAAAAGCGCCAAATCCAGGAATAATAACACAATCGTGTTTATGTAAAAGTTCTATTATGTACTTAGAAATAGACATTAATCAAATTTAAAAAAAAACAATTAAAATCCAACTCTACTTCTAACTCTTTTAAGCACTATTTGAGCTTGTTTTCTCGCTTTTTCTGCGCCATCTTTTAAAACAATCTCCACTTTTTCCTTATTAGCATGATATGAGCTATATAAATCTCGCTCTTTTTGAAATTTTTGTATGATTTCATTAAACAAGATCTCCTTTGCCTCACCATATCCCAAACCACCTGAAGTATATCGGTTTTTTAATGATGTTTGGTTTTCTTTAGAAGCAATTAAAGAATAAATTTTAAATATATTACATTCTTTAGGATCCTTTTTATCTTCGACAGAAAGGCTTTGAGTTTTAATTTTCATAATTTGCTTTCTCAAATCTTTATTGGGAAGAAAAATATCAATTGTGTTGCTTTGAGATTTACTCATTTTTTCACCGTTTGTCCCAATAACATATTTTGCCTCTTCTTGGATTTTAGGTTCAGGAATCACTAACGTATCACCCATTAGGTTATTAAACCTAGAAGCTACATCTCTAGTAATTTCAAGATGTTGCAGTTGATCTCTTCCAACAGGAACAATATTCGCATCATACATTAAAATATCAGCCGCCATAAGCATCGGGTAGGAAAACAAACCAGCATTAACATCTTTCAAATTATCTGACTTATCTTTAAATGAATGAGCTAATGTTAATCTTTGATATGGAAAAAAACAACTTAAATGCCATGCTAGTTCAGTAACTTCAGGGACATCGCTTTGTTTGAAAAAACAGGCTTTATTAGTATCTAAACCAAATGAAAGCCAGGCAGCAGCAGTAGAAAATGTATTTTTTTGTAGTACTTCAGGATCTTTAATTTGTGTTAGAGAATGTAGGTTGGCAATAAAGAAATAGGACTCTTCATTTGACATATTTGCCATTTGAATTGAAGGGATTATTGCGCCAAGCAAATTTCCTAAATGAGGAGTACCAGTTGACTGAACTCCAGTGAGAATTTTAGCCATAAAAAGACAATTATACCAACAAAGATATTTTTTTTTCATCTTGAAACAAAATACCTCTTACCTTTGAGGTTAATTTTAGACTTTAATAATGGTAAGGTCATTGCATAAATTAGTCATTAAAATATGGTGGGCTTGGTTCTATACTTTAGCTGCCGTGCAAACAATACTTTATTTCCCCATTTTAGTTATAATACTTATGTTGCCCAGAGGCTATGCAAAATTATTTTGGATTGCAAGGAATCTTTGGTCTAGAATTATTCTACATGGGAGCGGCTTTTATCTTTCATTTGAGAATCAACATAAGCTTAAAACAGAAACAAATTGTTTAATAATTGCAAATCATACTAGCTACATGGATATTTTTCTGATGTTTATATTGAATAAAACACCATTTACATTTGTTGGTAAGAAAGAGTTATATGGTATCCCAATTTTTGGATATATATATAAGAGAGCTGCTATACTGGTAGACAGATCTAACTCAAAAAGCAGACATGAAGTTTATGGCAGAGCGAACAAACTGCTAGAAGAAGGATATAACATATGTATTTTTCCTGAAACAAATTATCTGGATGAAACAGCAGTACTAGCAGACTTTAAACATGGTGCGTTTAAAATAGCAATAGAAAATAAACTCCCTATAATACCGATTGTTATGTTTGACTGCAAATTAAAATTTCCTTGGTCTCCAATTTTTGGGAAACCAGGACAGTTAAGGGCAAAAGTTCTAGATAAAATTGAAGTTAATGATTTGACTGAAGAAGATATACCAGAATTAATCGATAAAACTCGTAAAATTATGAAAGATGAGCTGCTCGCAGATCCAAAAAAAGCACCTCTCAAAGCTGCTAATAAATATAGGGAACTACAAAAAAAGTAATTTATTTATTGTTGCTTATAATTTGAAATATTTTCCCTTCCAATTCCTCCATAAGCTCTGGATTATCTTTTAAAAGAACTTTAATAGAATCTCTTCCTTGACCGAGTTTAGTTCCTCCGTAACTAAACCAAGATCCACTTTTTTCTATAATTTCATACTCGACCCCAAGGTCTAAGATTTCTCCTGTTTTTGAAATTCCTTCTCCATACATAATATCAAATTCCGCTGTTTTAAAAGGGGGGGCAACTTTATTTTTAACAACTTTTACTCTTGTTTTATTCCCTAAAACAGCACCTTCTGAATCCTTTATTTGAGTTGACCTTCTAATATCTAACCTAACAGATGCATAAAATTTTAATGCATTCCCTCCTGTTGTAGTTTCAGGGTTACCAAACATAACACCTATTTTTTCTCTTAACTGATTCAGAAAAAAAACTGTACAATTTGTTTTACTGATAGAAGCTGTTAACTTTCTCATTGCTTGAGACATTAATCTCGCATGTAAACCCATTTTAGAATCCCCCATTTCTCCTTCAATTTCACTTCTTGGAGTTAGCGCTGCAACAGAATCAATTACCACTGCGTCGACTGCTCCAGAACGAATTAAATTATCTACAATTTCTAGAGCTTGTTCTCCATTATCTGGTTGAGAAATTACAAGTTCAGTTAAATCAACACCTAGCTTTTCAGCATAAAACCGATCAAATGCATGTTCAGCATCAATAAATGCAACAATACCTCCTTTTTTTTGACACTCAGCTATAGCGTGTAATGAAAGTGTAGTTTTTCCTGAAGATTCTGGACCGTATATTTCAACGACTCTCCCTTTAGGATAACCCCCTACACCCATTGCTAGATTCAATCCTATTGAACCGGAAGGAATTGCTTCTACCTTTTCTATAGTTTGATCCCCCAGCTTCATAACAGAACCTTTCCCATAGGTTTTGTCTAATTTATCTAACGTTAACTTAAGAGCTTTTAGTTTTGAATCTTTGTCTGCCATATTGATGCCTTTATCACTAAAGTAATATTTTTTATATTTATATTTTATGAAACTATGAGAAAGATATTAATAATTTTAAGTCTTACACTAAGTGTAAATATTTCAGCTCAGGAAATACTATCCTTAAAAGATCGTGCAGGGTTTATTAACGACCTTCAGCAGGACAGGTTCAATAATTTATTGCCATCATTGATGAAAAAAACTAGCATTGATATGTGGGTTCTTATTACTAGAGAATATAATGAAGATCCAATAATCAAAACGATGCTACCTCCTACATGGTTAAACGCGAGGAGAACTACTATTTTAGTTTTTTCAAGAGACTCTAAAACTAATGAGTTTAAATCAGTTGCAATTACCAGATATCCTTTTGGAGACAATATCCCTTCGATTTGGGATAAAGATAAGCAACCTAATCAATGGAAAGCATTAAGGGACTATATCGTTAGTCAAGATCCTAGTAAGATTGGTATAAACTCATCAAGTTATGAGTCTTTAGCAGATGGCCTTAGTAAATATCATTATGACCAACTTTATAATATCCTACCAAATAAATACAGGAATAGGATTGTTTCAGCAGAAGATCTCGCAATTGCATGGATCGAGACAAGAACTGCAATGGAAATGACTGTTTATTCCCATTTAGTTGAAATAAGTCATGCAATAATTAGAGAAGCTTTTTCAACAAAAGTAATTACTCCCGGAATTACCACTACTGACGATGTTGTTTGGTGGATGCGTGAAAAGGTTATTGATCTAGGGCTTGACACATGGTTCCACCCTACTGTTGATGTTCAAAGAAAAGATGCTAGTGATTTATATGCATTTGACAATAAATCAAAATTTGATAGAATACAACCAGGAGATTTGCTTCACTGTGATTTTGGCATTTCATATTTAACTCTAAATACGGATTGTCAAGAATTAGGATATGTACTAAAACCTGGAGAAACTAATGCTCCAGATTTTTTAGTTAATGCATTAAAAGAAGGGAATAGGGTACAGGATATTTTTACAAATAATTTTGCATTGGGTGTTACAGGAAATGAAATATTAAGAAAGTCTTTAAAGCAAGGCAAAGCAGAAGGATTAAGACCATCAATATACACTCATCCACTTGGAACCTATGGACATTCTGCCGGAACAACTCTTGGTATGTGGGATTCACAAGGTGGTGTTCCGCTAACTGGAGATTATCCTCTTCAACATGACACAGCGTATGCAATAGAATTAAATACAACAGTTTATATTCCTGAATGGGAAAAAGATATAAGAATCATGTTGGAGGTTCCAGGCTTTTTTGGCAAAGAAGGATTCAGATATATTAACGGTCGACAAACAGAATTGCTTTTAGTTGGTCCAAAACAAGACGGTTTGAATGACTGAAAGGGGGTAAGGTCATTAAAAAGTTGTAATTTTGCATTCTATATTAGTATAGCATGCAACTGTACAATAAACATAGTGTTGAAGAGCGCGCCAGAATAATTGATGAAAATTCTCAAGAAAGAATAACGCTATCTTTTTATAAGTATTTTAAGCTTGGAAATCCAAATCTGTTTAGAGACCACCTTTTTATTGTTTGGTCTAAACTAGATGTGCTGGGAAGAATATATGTTGCTAAAGAAGGGATAAATGCACAACTATCTGTCCCAAAAGAAAACTACAATAAATTTAAGGAGTCTCTAAAAAGTTTAACTCCACTTAATGAAATAAGACTAAATCTAGCAATTGAACAATACAGTAAATCGTTTTTAAAACTGACAATTAAGGTTAGAGAAAAAATTGTGGCAGATGGGTTAGATGACAATTCGTTTGATGTTACAAAAATTGGTGATCATTTAAATGCGGAGCAATTTAATCAGATGTTAAATGATGATAATACAGTATGTATTGATATGAGAAATCATTATGAAAGTGAAATAGGATTTTTTAGGAGAGCTATTAAGCCTGACGTTGATACATTTCGAGAATCTCTTGAAGTGATTGATGACCAATTAGAAAAAAATGGTAAAGAAAAGAATTATTTAATGTATTGTACTGGAGGTATAAGATGTGAGAAAGCAAGTGCGTATTTGAAACACAAAGGAATACAAAATGTATTCCAACTCGAAGGAGGAATTATAGAATATACCAGACAGGTAAAACAAAATAAACTGGAAAATAATTTTTTAGGCAAAAATTTTGTTTTTGATGAAAGGAAAAGTGAAAGAATATCTGATGAGATTGTCTCTAGTTGTCACCAGTGTGGATCACCTGCGGACACTCATGTAAATTGTGCAAACGAGGCTTGTCACCTATTGTTTATTCAATGTAAAAATTGTCAAGAAAAAATGAACACCTGTTGTTCGGATGATTGTAACAAAACAATTCAACTTTCGTATCAAGAGCAGAAAGAGCTCAGAAAAGGAAAACAGAATAGTAACAAAATTTTTAAAAAAGGAAGAGCAGGTCACATTAAATTGAATCAATACTAATAGGAATGAAAAAGAGGCGTCTAATAAAAATATACTGGATACTATTGCTGTCAGGATTAATCTCATTTTTCTCCTTATTTATTTTAGCCGGGAATGGCTATTTTGGAGAAATGCCAGAATTTGAACAGTTAGAAAACCCAAATACAAATTTGGCAACTCAAATTATTTCATCAGATGGGGAGATCTTGGGAAAATATTATTTTAATGACAATAGAACCCCTATTACATATAAAGAACTTCCTTCAAACCTAGTTAACGCTCTTATTGCAACTGAAGATGAACGATTCTATTCTCACCCAGGTATTGATGTGAGATCTACACTAAGGGCAATTATTTTTTTAAACAGAAGAGGAGGAGCTAGTACAATTTCACAACAGCTTGCAAGGCAATTGTTTGTTGGAGTGAGATCTAGAAGTTTTGCACAAGCAGTATTACAAAAGGCAAAGGAATGGGTTTTAGCTTTGCAGATTGAAAAAAGATATACAAAGAGTGAAATTATTGCAATGTATCTTAACATATATGACTTTAATAATAATGCTGATGGTGTTAGGTCTGCGGCTAAAATTTATTTAAACAAAACGCCTGATAGTCTTCTTATAGAAGATGCAGCAATGTTGGTTGGGATGCTTAAGAATTCATCATTATATAACCCTCTTAGACGACCTGAATTAGTTTTAGAAAGAAGAAATGTTGTGTTTCAACAAATGTTTAGAAACGAGATGATTTCAACAAATGAATTAGATTCATTAGCTCAGCTTCCATTAAATATAGATTATTCTCCTGAGTCTCATCGCGAAGGGTTAGCAACTTATTTTAGAGCGTACCTCCAGGAGTTTATGAATCAGTGGCTAAGAGAAAACACAAGAGAGGATGGATCCAAATATAATTTATACAGAGACGGACTACGAATATACACAACAATTGATTCTAGGTTACAAGAAATTGCCGAACAATCTATGGATGACCATATGAAAAATTTACAGTCTGAGTTCTTTGCTCAGAATAAAGAACCCGATTCATTAAATCCGACTCCTCCTTTTCGAGATTTAAGAGAAGGCCAGGTTGATACTTTAATAAAATTATCTGCAATGAGATCAGAAAGATGGAGAAAGATGAGATTAAGCGGAAATAGTGATGATGAAATTTGGGAGTCTTTCCAATTAGAAACACCAATGAAAGTTTTTTCATGGAAAGGAGAAATAGATACTATTATGAAACCTGTTGATTCAATACGTTATTATAAATATTTCTTAAGATCATCTTTAATGTCTATGGAACCACAAACCGGACATGTTAAGGCTTGGGTTGGAGGATTTGATTTTAAACATTTTCAATATGATCAGGTAAAACAGGGAAGAAGGCAGATTGGATCAACAGTTAAGCCTTTTCTTTATGCTACTGCTATTGATCAGTTGAAATTGTCTCCGTGCCACACCTTGCCTGATGCTCTTTATTGTATTGAGCCAATGAAGCATGGTAATATCGACGCTTGGTGTCCAAAAAACTCAAGTGATAAATATGGTCAAACCAGAAACTTAAAAAATGCATTAGCAAATTCAATTAATACTGTTAGTGCTAGGCTTATGGATCAAGTAGGACCAAAACCTGTTGTAACTTTAATGAAGAAGATGGGAATTAAGTCTTATCTGCCAGAGGTGCCTTCAATAGCTCTTGGGACCCCTGACATTAGTCTATATGAATTGGTAGGAGCTTATAGTACATTTGTAAATAAGGGAATATTTATAGAGCCTATCTTTATTACTAGAATTGAAGATAAAAATGGAGTCCCTCTTTTTGAGGTAATTCCTGAAACTAGAGATGTATTAAGTGAAGAAGTGGCATATGTTACTCTTAATTTACTGGAAGGGGTAACAAACTATGGTTCTGGAGGAAGGTTACGACATGCAGGTCTTGAAGAATCTAATTACATATATAAAAATATTATAACAGGATATCCATATGTTTTCGAAAATGCAATTGCCGGTAAAACTGGGACGACTCAAAATCAAAGTGATGGTTGGTTTATGGGGATGGTGCCAAATTTAGTTACTGGAGTTTGGGTTGGAGGAGAAGATCGTTCAGTACACTTTGAGGATATTGCTTTTGGTCAAGGAGCTACAATGGCATTGCCAATATGGGCACAATATATGAAAAACGCATATTTACATGAGGATCTTAATATTTCATCTGAAGATTTTCCAGTACCAGAAATTGTTTCTATTCCACTTGATTGTGCAAGTTTAAGAATTGACAGTGCAGACGAAAAGAAGGATCTTAAAAAATTAGGGTTTTAAAGTAACACTTTTTCATAACAATGAAATGGAAGATCACTTTGCATTGGAAAAAAGACATTTCCTAGCTGAGTGTATCCCCGAGATCTATAAAATTTGTTATTTCTCTGATTTAAACTGAATGTGTCTAATCGGATAGAAATGAAATTATTCTCATCAGCAAAGGATTCAGCAAAATCCATTAATTTTTTTCCATTCCCATTTTTTTGAAAACATGGGTCTACGGCTAATCGATGTAGGTATAAGTTTTTAGAATCTTTAGTTAACCATTGTACATCTTTATATACTTCATCTTTAAAAGCAGTTAGCATAATACAGCCTATAATTTGCTTATTGTTTTCGAGCACATATAATGAGCCTGAATCTATATCATTTTTAAAAACCTCTTTCGAAGGATATTTTTCATTCCATTGAAAAATACTATAGTTAGCCATATCAATAGCGCATGCTTCCGCTATTTTTTTTATATCATCAAGATCTTTACTTATTGCTTGCCGAATATTCATGTTCTATGATCAATAATATATAATTAACTTTAATATAAATTTAAAATAATTGCCTTTAAAAAATATTTTATTACAAAAAAAAATTTGCCTAGCACTTCTGTTTACAAATTTTTTATATAGTCAAAATACAATTAATCTTGACGTAGATAATGACCTATATTTTGCAAAAGACTTTTATTATTCAAGCGGTATTTTTTTGACATATTCAAAATTTGCTAAATCAAAAAACGAGAAAGCACTAATTAATCATTTTACAATAGGTCAGGAAATTTATACTCCATCTGGTCCGTTCTTTATAAAGGATGAGGCAGACCCAATAAAATATGATTACCCATATAGCGGATGGTTGTTTTTTAAATACAAAAATCAAAAAGCTTTGACAGATACTAGCAGTTTATCTTTATCTGGAAAGTTAGGGATAACGGGATCAGCATCTTTAGCAAAGGGCATGCAAAATCTATATCATCGATTAGTTCTTAACCTTCCAGACCTTTTATGGAATGCTCAAATGCCTCAAGAGGTTCACCTTAATTTTTTAATCAATTACTTCAAAGGATTTAATGTGGAGAAAAATGTTAATCTTGAAACAAAATTGTTTTCTGAAGTGGGAACTTATCAAATAAAAACGGGCTTGGATGTTGGAATTATGATAGGAATTCTAGATTCATTTCACTTTTTTGATAATATCATTAACATGAAACAAAATAAATTATCTTTTTATCTTGGAACCAGACAAGAATATTACTTTCATGATTTCAATATAGAAGGAAGTCTTTTTAATGATAACGCACCTCTTACTATGAAGTCTACAAAATATCGAAATATAATTCAAGTAGGATTATTACAGAGATTAAATAAGTTTCAAATCTTAACAACTTTCAATTCAATGTCTCAAGACAACTACAAACAAAGATTCTCAAGGCACCCATACTTAAAAATTAGCATAACATATCTTTTAGATTAATTTAAATTTTAACTTTTTTTTAAAAAAATTTTAACTTTTTTTTAAAAAAATCGTTCCAGATTAAAATGTAAATTTAAGAGGTGATTATAAAAGCGCTTCTAAATTATTGTTTAGTCCTTTTTAGCTAGGTTAATTTTGAATTTTTGTTAATTAATTGGTTTTATAGAAGCGTTTTTATCTCACCACAATTTTAAAGAGTGTGGGATGTCCGCTGCCTTCATCTTCAGAAGTAATCCAAAATTCATTTTTATTAATAATCTTTATAGATTCCATTTGAGACTTGTCAATTGGTATTCGAAACTTTTTAAAACTGTTTTTCCCCTTAGGGTTGAAGTTTGGAAATAAGATTATATATTGATTTCCATCAGAGTCATAACTTATAAGTGCTAATAGCCCAAGATTATTATCATAGTCTGCACCTGTGATTAATGCCTTTACATTAAATGTATTAATTGAGCTAAGAGGGCCCCCATTAGTAGGAATAAAGTAAATGTCTGTATTTAAAGAATCTCTATCTTTTGAAAAAAGAGCTATTTGATCATCAATTATTGTTAACCCTTCAGCATCAAATTTATGACGCAATTTAGGCAAGAAAGACTCTTGGTCTTTATATGATATGTTAATCTCATTTACAGCTTGAAAATTATTAGAGGGGTCTACTTTAATTAGTTTCAGATCTTTTCTGGTGCCGAAGTTATTCCCTGTATCAGCGATATAAAGATATTCACCATCTGCTCCTAAATCTTCCCAATCTACATTCTCCAGATTATACCCTGAATCACCATTAATATTATATCTATTAATGATTACTCCGTTTTGATTAAACTCATATACAACAGGATCTCCTCCAGAATCATTATGAGTAATAAAGTTATTATTAATGATTTCTAATCCTGATGTCTCGTTGATCTCTTTGGGAAGCTCTATTGAAATTAAAATTTCAGCTTCGTTAAATTCTTCTATTGGTGTTTGATTACATGAAGTAAAAATTAAAAATGAGATAAGGGTTAATTTTTTCATAACGGAAAAATAACTAATATTGGGAAGAAAAACATTATAATTTTTAATAAAATGAAGGCAAAATTCTCAATAAAGATTAGAACTATTCATAAATACTTAGGTTTAATTATAGGAGTTCAATTTTTGTTGTGGACAATATCAGGACTATATTTT
>Ga0209228_1000027_pt1 | contig 59531 bp, 65 predicted proteins | sample METZYME_3_150m_FD_187547 | JGI IMG/M metagenome (GOLD analysis project Ga0209228, IMG submission 187547) | Marine microbial communities from oxygen minimum zone in mesopelagic equatorial Pacific - METZYME_3_150m (SPAdes) (version 2) | ecosystem: Environmental > Aquatic > Marine > Oceanic...
GCCCACTTCCACTATGTGCTCTTCGGGGGGGCATTGATGGGTCTGTTTGCTGGCATGTATTACTGGTGGCCCAAAGCATTCGGTTACCAGCTCAACGAGGGACTTGGGAAATGGCACTTCTGGATCGTCCTTTTAGGCTTCAACATGGCTTTCGGACCGATGCACATCCTCGGCCTACAGGGCATGGCACGCCGACATAGCCAATACGGACCGGAAGACGGATTTGATTTCTGGAACGCTGTAGCAACGATTGGAGCGTTCTTCATCTTGATTGGCATGATCGTCTTCGCGGTCAACATCGTGCGTAGCTGGCTTGGATATAAAGCAGGGAAGGTGCCACAAGCCCCTGCGGATCCATGGGATGGAAGAACTCTTGAATGGGCGATTGCGTCACCCACACCTGAACACAACTTTGACTACGTTCCGATTGTCACAGACGTCGATGATTTCTGGCATAAGAAATATCAACCGGACGAAACAGGGAAGCTGCGAAAGGTTGCTGACGGCAACGACATCGCCCAAATAGGCGACCAGCATCCCCATCTACCTTCGCCGTCGTATTGGCCCATTGTTCTGGCCGCAGGGCTGCCGTTTATAGCTCTTGGCCTTATCTACAATCTTTGGCTTTCAGGCATAGGACTTGTGTTCCTACTGGGCGGGATGTTCGGCTGGAGTCTGGAACCGGCTACCGATCCAGATGCCGGCCATGGCGATCATGGAGATGACCATGCTCCGGACCCCGACACTCCAGATGGAGATGAAAGTGAAGCTGCTGAAGTAGTTGAGGAGGCCCCCGTTGGCTGACATCGACGAAATCGACACCTCTAACTTGGCTTATGGCCGAACCGATTGGGATGACTATCACCACCTGCCGACCAACACGGGCCTAACCAATGAGAAAGTCACAATGTGGGCTTTCTTGGGTTCCGATTGTTTGTTGTTCGGAGCGCTTATATCGACTTATTTGCTCTGTAGGAACCGCTTTGGTCCAGACACCAAAGGCCCAACGGCAGCGGATCTGTTCGACATCCCGTTCACCTCTGTAAGTTCCTTTGTTCTCCTCATGAGCTCACTCACCATGGTGTTGGCTGTGACCTCAATACAACGAGCTGAGATGGAACGCTGCAAACTATGGCTTTTGACAACAGCGGCGCTTGGGTCTGTCTTTATTGCTGGCCAGGTCTACGAATTCACGAGCTTCTATCGAGAAGGTCTCGGGTACACCACCAATATTTCCTCATCGGCGTTTTACACGCTGACCGGTTTCCACGGTGTTCACGTATCACTAGGCATCATCATGCTTGTGACCATGTGGGTTCTAGTTTCTCGCGGGAATTTGGGCCCCGAACGTGCAGAAACTATTGAGATAATAGGTCTTTACTGGCACTTTGTTGACATCGTTTGGATCGTGATCTTCGCGGTCGTCTACCTGATCCCTTAGGAGTAATGGTCATATGGATACAGCCACCGCCTCCGAAGAAGAGACGCACGACGAACATCACGACCACGGTTTGAGCGACGTCGGGTACATAAAAATCGCACTGATTCTTGGTGTGCTCACGGCTGTAGAGGTGGCTACCTACTTCTTCGACTTTGGGATTGTAGAAGTCCCATCGCTTTTGATCCTCATGGTCGTCAAGTTCCAGATCGTCGTCTCGTACTTCATGCATTTGAAGTTCGATAGCAAAGTTTTCTCCTACCTGTTCCTCACGGGCCTAATTCTTGCAATGGCCGTGTTCGCCGCCATGGGAACATCAATGGTCTTCTGGCAAGATCCCACCGGGTGCGACGCCAGTTCATTCTGTTGAACAGATCTATAGCCCGTAGCCAATATCGAATTCATTTAGAGCGCTATACCCGGTACCTTCAACTGTTGTGATTGACCTTCGGCGTCTACGAGAAGAACCCGCCTATAGATCCGGAGCGGAAAAAAAAGGTGCAGAGCCTTCACTCATCGACGCGGCTCTGGAGGCAGATGAACGTCGCCGAGCAGCGATGCACGGGGCCGAAGAAGCTCGGGCTGCCCAGAATGCGGCTTCGAAAGAAATAGGTCGGGCAGAACCAAATGAGCGCGAATCAAAAATTGCCGAAGCGAGCAGACTCAAAGTCGAACTTGAAAAACTCGAGGCAGTTGAAGCTGCAGCTGTTGAAGAGGTGGAAGAACTAGCTCTCCAAATTCCTAACCCAGCACACGACTCCGTGCCCGCCGGCGGCGAAGATAATTTCATAACCGAGAAGGAGGTAGGAGAGCAGACGCCTCCGAGAGAGTATGACCATGCAGAACTCGGTGAATTACTCGGACTAGTCGATAGTGAACGAGCCGTTAAGAACAGTGGCAGCCGGTTCGCCTATCTGATGGGCCCCGCGGTGCGCCTCGAATTCGCGTTAGTTCAATTCGCTTTCGACATTGTTGAAAAACATGATTTCGTTCCGGTGGTTCCTCCGGTGTTGGTTCGCGAAGAGATGATGGTCGACGCTGGATTTTTTCCCACTGATAGACATCAGGTCTATGAAATAGCTGGCGATGACCTATTTCTTATCGGGACTTCCGAGGTAGCTCTGGCAGGCTTACACAGAGGCGAACGCCTTGACCGAGACTTACTACCTATCCGCTATGCCGGATTTTCATCATGCTTTCGACGAGAAGCCGGAACTTACGGCAAAGACACGAGAGGCATCTTTCGCGTCCACCAATTCGACAAAGTGGAAATGTTCTCATTCTGTGACCCAGATGTCAGTTGGGATGAGCTCGAAATGCTTCGATCCATACAAGAAGAGATTGTGTCTTCTCTCGAACTGCCATACCGAGTTATCAATGTTGCGTCAGGTGATCTAGGTGCTGCTGCGGCTAAGAAATATGATCTTGAGGTATGGCTGCCGTCAGAAGGTGCGTACCGCGAAGTCACGTCGTGTTCGAACTACACCGATTATTCAGCGCGACGAATGGGCAGTCGTTATAGAGACGACGAAGGAACAGGATTGCTGCACACATTAAATGGGACTGCATGTGCCATTTCTCGGACACTTGTGTTCCTTATGGAGAACGGACAGCAAAGCGATGGATCGATAACCATCCCCGACGCGCTCCGTCCCTATGTGGGTTTTGAGTCGATACCTGGACCCCAACAGTTATAAACACCAATGAACGCCAACCCACGCGGCACAAATTCCGCCAACCAGGGTGCCCACAAGGTAAATAGTTCCTTGGACTCTCGAAGTAGAGCTAAGACCGTGGACTTCCCGTGCCACTCCGGAAACTGTCGTCATCGCCCCAATACCTGCCGTGCCAAGCACTGTTAGAAGGAAACCATCTAATTCCGATATAAGACCAAGTCCGAAAGCACCGACCAGATTAAGAATCAGTGTCCCCAATTTCCCCCACCGGGCGTTAGCTTTCCAGCGGAGTACGGCGCCAAGACCCGCGAATCCAGCAAACAAAACAACGGTCATCGTGCGTTCCCGAATGAACGGCCGAGATCGAAACTAATTCCACAGCTAACGAGAGTCGCTATCCCCCAGAGAAAGACGAAGGACCACCGTTGCTCTTCCAGGCCCACACCGAGCAACACAGCTAGTCCGGCAAAACTTGTTAGTGACCCACATAAGCCAGCTGTCAACCAAGCTCGGTCCCAATGTGATTGACGCGAACTTGACGCCCAACCGATCAGAGCGCACCCAATAATGTTCGCTACCAGCAGGCCACATGAATCACCGATCAAGGAACCAAAGGCCCAACGAGAACCCGCTCCGACAATCGCAGCGGCTACTACGGCAGCTATAGATCGTGTTGCCATGGCATAGTGCCTAGTAGAGAAGCGGAGTTCAAGCGGTGATGCCGGAATCAAACTCATTAAAACAGATTCGAGAGCTCTTGATGAGTGAAGGGCTACTGGAATCCGACGCGCCCGATGACCCCATGGATCTGCTCAATTCTTGGGTCAGCTACGCGCAAGAACTTGAGTTCCATAACGCGAATGCGATGACAATATCAACTGTCAATAAACAAATGGAACCCTCGTCGCGCAACGTCCTGATTCGAGGCCAAATTGATGGCGGCCTTGTCTTTTACACAAATTACGAAAGTGCAAAAGCTACGGACTTAAAAGACAACAACAAAGCGGCGGCCCTTATCGGCTGGTTGGAATTGGAGCGTCAAATAAGGGTCAGCGGCCATATTGAAAAGACAAGTGCAGAAGTAAGCGATAAATATTTTTCCTCGCGAGAACGTGGGTCACAAATTTCGGCGGTCATCTCGAAACAAAGCCGACCAGTTAGTGACCGAGATGAGTTAGTACGAGCGTGGAACCAATTAGACCTGGAACTAGGCGCCGAAGTTCCGCACCGTCCGAACTATTGGGGTGGATACATACTTTTCGTAAATGTGATCGAATTCTGGCAAGGGCGACCTGACCGCCTACACGACCGGCTTCGATATCAAAGAAGTGAAACCGGCTGGAGTATGAGCAGATTGGCCCCCTGAGACCTACGGCTTTTGATACCGATCCATCCAATCCCGAGCAGCAGTTGCTAATCCGTCTATCAAAGCTTCGTGGTGAGGTACGCGTCCGGGGCCTTTGAACCCAGTCCACATGGGGCTTTTGCCGCGGATACGAGGGGGTAGTTCTACTTGTACGCCACCACCGCTAGGAAGATTCACCGGATTTTTTGGGTGCTGACCGCGCAGCCCAATTGGCATCGAAGAAATATCGTGAAGTATCTCGTAATGCGGCAGTTGGGTGATTAAGCGACATGCAACAAATTCAGCTAAATCTCGATTTCGTCCGCCCAGCAGAACGGAGCGGAGCAAATCGGGCCGCCCAAACCCGTGAATCGCTACAACTACATCAACGTGGTTGATAAACAGATCTAGATTTTTTGATTCAGCAGGATTCACAAGACGGGAGGGAATGTGCCACTGGTCATTGGGTCCTTGCAACACTCCGTAATAAGAAGCCCCGGATCTTTCCGCAGCGGCGCTCGCAATGTCGTCGGTAACTTCTTCCAGCCAGCCCCCGTGGAAGGCCATGAAGCCAAATCTTGAACCCAGGTGCAGTACTTCGCTCACTCCGGGCTGAGAAAGCAGAGCTTCGAACGGTCGATTTTCGTCTAAGAGATCATGATGCCCAAGGTGCAATGCCACTACTTGGTCCCCTCAGCAGTTCTGTCTGATGAAGTTGGCTTTGATTGCAGCAACCACACCAGCAATCCAAGCGCGACGACCACACTCAGCAAAACCCCGGTCCGGACACCCCCAATATCACTGACTGCGTTACTCAGATTTGAACTCCACCCTTCGACCAACGTAACAAACCAATTAGACGGACTACCTGTCCGTTCGAGTACCCAATAAATGACTAGGTAAGCCCCCGCCACCACCATCAGGACACCGGCACCTCGGTCCACGTAACGGGCTAAGGCTCGGAGCTTTTCGAGGAAAGTAGAGCGGGCGAGAGCCAAACTAACGGTGAGAGCCAGCAGAGTTACCGACATACCGAATGCGTAAAAAATGAATGCTGTCAGACCTGACCTAAATCCAGTAACCGAAGTTGAAACAACGACAATAAAAGTTGGTAGTCCACAAGAGATAGATGCGACTGCGTAAGAGACACCGAACGCCACCAGACTCCGAAGATTTTTCCCGCTAGTTCCGGCGTCAAACCGTGGTAAAGCAATATCTATCCGTCTGCCGGTAGTTACAAAGCAGCCAAGAATGATCAGCGTTAACCCGACGCAGATAGCTACCCAAGGAACGATCTCTCGGATAGCTGTGAAACCCAAAGAAACTAGTAACCCAGCGCTACCAAAGACAATTAAGAAACCTGACGAAACAACCGTCCCGGTAACCAAGGCTCTCGTAATACTGGTCCCAATGTTTGGGCTTGAGTTCGCTTCTATCCCTAAGAAGTACGAAATATAGGCGGGCAACATGGCGAACCCGCAAGGGTTAATCGTGGCGACTATCCCTGCTGTAAAAGCGAATGCCAAATTTACGTCACTCATTACCAAACAGTTCTTCTACCCGGACGACGAGACCAGAGTAATCAAGTACTCCGCTGTGGCTTTCAAGAAGGTCACCTTCTTTTGAAATAAAAACGGTGGTGGGCATGGCGAAACCGTTGAACTCCTCAAGGAGATCATGTTCATCCAGACCGACCGAATAGGTGATACCCGTTGATTCAACGATTTCTCGTGCGGGTCGAGCGCCTTCGACTGCTAGACCCAGGATATTAAGTTGGTCGCCATGGCTCCCATGAAGTCTTTCGAAATCGGGCATTTCTTTGACGCAGGGAGTACACCAGGATGCGAAGAAGTTAACAATCAGAGGGCGCCCCGAAAATATAGAAAGAGACCTCTGGTCTCCATCAAAGGTGGAGAATTCAAGAAGGTACAGAGGTTCGTTAGTTCCACTGCGGAACTCACCAAGATTTGAATTCGCGTTGTCTGATCGACCACCTGCGCCCGACAACAAGAAGATCGATGCGCCCACCAAGTACAGACACAAGAAACCAATTAGTGGTCGTCTCCAAGAAGGGGCCATGTTGCTCTCGAGCGTCGGATTGAGGGACTTCTATGGGTCACGGTACCTCTTGAACGCGTCAGAGCCCCCGGGTAGTTAACCCGGGGGCTCCTCGACCGGACCGGTTCTTGCGGCTTGCTGGTGGGCGGCCATTTCGGCAGCCCTCAGCGGTTACGCGCCGGTGGTCTGTCAGAGGAGAAGCTGGGGGCAACAACTCCTCTGTCGATTAAGCAGGAATCAGTTCGGGTGGGACCGGAACTTCGTTGATTACAAGAATCGGGCGAGGCTCTTTGGGAGGACGTCCTCGACCACGTTTCCCTACCATGATTCGTCCATTCTCGATCAATTCGCCACCCCAAATACCCCATAACTCCTTGCGGCTAAGTGCGGCATCTAGGCATTCAGTGGAGACAGGACATTTGGCACACATTGCTTTTGCTCGCGCTTGATGGTTGGTGTTGTCCGAAAAGAACAAATGAGTCAAAGTTCCGTTGTTGTCGTTGCATCGACCAGCAACATTCCATTCGTCTTCGGTTTCAATGAGGAGCTCAAGCATTGGATTCTCCGTTGTTCTTTCTGTTGACTAAATAAGGACTTTTTGTTTGGGGGATAAAAGCAATAAGGCCGCCGGTGTACCGGCGGCCTTTCAGTGGATTCTTTGATGTGCTTTTGCAGCTACATCTGCTCCTCCGAAGGCCGCCATGCCTGATGCTTAATTCCGGTGAAATAAGTAGCCGGACGCATCGAAGCAAAGCCGTTATTGAATTTGGTTGACACGCGTGAGTTGGACGCGACGGAATGACAAAGCGCGCGCTTCACCGTGCTTGGAGCACACGGCCAACTTGGGGATAAATAATTACGCATGATCTTCAAACAATTCTTGCCTAAGAGGATTAACTAAATAAAGGCCATCACAAATGCCAGGGCCGGGTCAAACGAATAAAATCGACCAAGCATTAATAATGCAAACCATGAGGGTAGCTTGCCTGATAGACGCTTCCACTTATGGGGAATCTTCTGGCTACGAAGACCTACCTGAAGGAATATTCCAATATGCCGCTAGAGGCGCGGGTCGCATCATTTTCGCCAATCTGTCGCAGGTGCTCAAGATGGGCAAATGTTTCCGACTCAGCCATGGGTCCCCAGGAACGTTGTTGGAAAAGTTCCTTCATGTACTTCTGAACGGAAGCCCGACCTAACTTGTCGGAGGCTTCCCGAAGTAAGTCAAGGCGTTCCTCATGATGACGTTTGATGTCTTCTACACGTTGGGAAAGGTTTGTAAATGGTTGACCGTGCGCGGGTAGACCCAATTTGACACCCTCAAAGGCTGCCACTCGGTCGAGACTGCCAAAAAAATCCTTCAAAGGATCAGCTGCCGGCCCGAAACCCGAGATGTGCGGTGTGATGGTAGGTAAGACGTGGTCTCCGCAAAGCATCAGGCCGGTCTCGGGGTCGTACAGACATAGATGGTCAGTGGTATGTCCAGGAGTATGAACGGCAACAAATTCACGTCGGGCGAGGTTGATGCGGTCCGCATCCTCAATCCGCTTCGTTGGTTTTGGAGTCGAGAACCAAGCCCCACCCCAACCTTTTCTCATCATCGCGTAACCAAGTTGGCGATGCCACGGCATCTTGTAACGCTCACCGCCCCAAGGAGTAGGCCCTCTTGGACCGGTCTCAAGCCCGGCGAAAAGGGGATCGTCGCGGAGTTGAGCGTTATCGTCAGCAGAGGAAACATTTTGGAGCGGCTCGTCATCTTCCTCATCTAAGTTCCACCACATTCGAAAATTCTTATGTGTGATGACTTCGCAGCCGTACTTCTCGTGAAAGTGTCCAGCGGCACCGAAATGGTCCGGATGGCTGTGAGTAACGACTATCGAATGGACACGCTCGGGAGGCACCTCTGCCTGTTGAAGGCCTGCCATGAGAGCTTTCCAGTTGGTAGGGCCCGGTAACCCTGGATCAACCAGCGCGGCGCCGCGCTCGTCGTCGAGTATGTAGCAGTTGACATGTCCTAGACCTGGCATAGACATTGGCAATTGGAGTCGTCGAACGTTTGGAGCTAATTCAATTATTGCGTCGTCGGGGGGACGCTGTTCCTCACGCATCGGGCGATCCATTAGAGAGATCTTATCGGCTTATCTAATTTGAATTCGATTTCTCGCCAAGGTTAAAAAGATGCTCTCGGTAATGCTGTAACTCGGCAATGCTTTCCCGGATATCGTCAAGAGCCCTATGGGAGGTTTCTTTCTTCGGCACTCCCTTTAACACCGCAGGATTCCACCGGCGAGCGAGTTCCTTGGCTGTTGAAACATCAATAGATCTGTAATGCAGAAAGTTTTCGATTTCAGGCATGTAGGCGTCTAAGAACCTTCGGTCGGTTCCAATAGAATTTCCGCACAACGGCACCGATCTAGGTTTCTCAACATGTTCCATAATGAAGTGGAGCGTTTTTTGAGAGGCCTCTCCCAAACTTGTCGATGACATACGTATCTGTTCAAGAAGTCCTGATTTTGTGTGCATGTCTCTCACAAAATCATCCATTTCTGCCAGCTCGGGTTCATCTGCATGGATAACTAAATCTGGCCCTTCAGCCACGGTCTCCAAGTGATCATCGGTGATGATGGTCGCAATTTCGACAATGACGTGACGCGCAGGCTCCAGCCCGGTCATTTCAAGGTCCATCCAAACAAGCATGCGATCATGCTAGGCGGACTACGACCCCTACATGGGGTGCCTGCAGCATCGTCGAAGTGTGCCTAAAGTCAGGGTGTGGTTGTTATCCCAGTTCAACGTCTCAATTCTGATCTTCCGTTGCCGAATTATGCGAAACCAGGTGATGCCGGCGCGGACCTTATAGCCAATGAAGAGGTGACCCTCGCTCCCGGGGGAGGACGAGCGTTAATAGGCACAGGTATCGCTGTCGCTATTCCTCCTGGCTATGCAGGTTTTGTTCAGCCACGCAGCGGGTTAGCTCTGCGTCATGGAATTACGTGTCTTAACACCCCGGGATTGATCGATAGCGGGTACCGAGATGAGCTTAAAGTCCTATTAGTTAACACCGACCCGAGTGAGCCGTATGAAGTTCATCAAGGGGATCGGATTGCTCAATTGGTAATCCAAAAAGTTGAAGAGGTTGCCTGGGAAGAGGCGGACGAACTTGATGACACTGAAAGAGGCTTAGGAGGGTTTGGCCACTCCGGACGTTAGCTCTGAGTGAGGTTGTCCCACCCCTTTGTGAAACTAGTGTCATGGAGACGCCGACATTATTCGAGGAAGAAACACCGATTGAGAACGCGATCAGCGATCTAAGCCGACTTAAAGTCCAAACGCGAATCCGCGAAATGAATGACGAACGTATAAATCGACAAAGTTTTAGAGAAACATCAGCTCGACGTCATGCTGCAATTGCCCGGCTACGCCGCCGGCGACACGAAGCTGACGAAGTTGATCATGAATATTGGTTGAGGCGTCGCAACAATATCCGTCTCGTGCAGTGAGTGACTAACGCCGTAAGGTTGAAGGCATATGACACCAGCGATCCGTATTGCGGAAGCTGCCGAAATTGCGATTGGTGTTCACCACTACGAACACGATCCAAGCAACCAGCAGTATGGACTTGAGGCTGCTGAAGCATTAGGCGTGCCAGTGGATTCCGTGTTCAAGACCCTCATCATTGACCTAGGGGGGTCACACGAAAATCACTCCGCAATAGCTGTGATCCCGGTTTCCACAACCCTCAACCTCAAGGCTGCGGCTGCGGCTTTAGGCCGCAAGAACGCAACTATGACAGAACCAGAGAAGGCAGAACGGATAACGGGGTATGTGCGAGGCGGCATTAGCCCTTTGGGAACTCGAACCACCCTTGACACGGTGATAGATGTTTCTGCTTCCAAGATTGGACGCCTGTACTGCAGTGGTGGCAGACGCGGCCTCGATATCTCTATCGGGCTACAAGATTTAGTCCAATTAACCAATGCCAGACTGGCATCCATAGCGAGACAAACGTAGGCCGCCCGGGTCTCGAACCCGGCACCTTGGGATTAAAAGTCCCCTGCTCTACCCGATGAGCTAGCGGCCCACCATCATCGTATCGGTGCTGTCGCGCAAGGTCCTCAGTCATTAGCGGTCATTTCTCGTTCACTGCCCGAGACTTAAATGAAGATGGTTTGATTAATTGATCGAGGAAACCGAAAGACAGCCAACGGAATTAAAGAACGCTTTGACCCTCATTGCCTAGCTCTACTGATTCCACTAACGGACGTTGTTGCATTCCGCTAGCTCGCAGCCTTCCTGGTATATGTCCAAAATCAAGTGGTTCAACCTTGCACTTTGGACAGAGACAGGGTGGATGCATCAGTGGGTTTGGCGGTGATTCCCATTCGTTTTCAAGTGCAGTGCACTGGATCTCATCCACAGTTAACAATTCTATGGCAGTTCAGCTTTTCTTCATAAGGAAAGGCCAGATCCTAAGTCAATCAACCCACGAGAATGCTAAGGCCACGCGAGATACGGTACGAAAGGCAAACTGGGGGAAGCTTTGGAACATATAACGGTTTATACGGCATCACATATCCACACCATGGATCCCGGCCGCCCTGACGCTTCAGCAGTAGCCGTCTCGGATGGACGAATAGTTTCAGTTGGCTCCATCGAATCTATGGAGCCTTGGTTGCGACGTTACCCCCACTCAATCGATGACCGCTACAGGGACAGAATTATGATGCCGGGTTTCATTGACCCGCACACCCACCTCAGATTGAGTGGCACCTATATGGGTCTGGAATACGTTGGCCCGATTGACTCAGCGGCCCCAGGAGGCATGAGGAAGGGCCTCCCCAGCCGAGATGCTGTTCTCAATCAACTACGGGCGTTGGCAGCAGAACAAACAGATCCCACCGCTCCGATAACAGCTTGGGGTTATGACCCAGCAAGCCAATCAGGTCACCTGGATCGAGACATGCTGGATCAAGTTAGTGATTCAATCCCAATCTGGGTGATCGCATACGCGCCGCACATTGTCTACGTCAACACCCCAATGCTGGACATGATCGGCGTCAATGACGACTCCGTTGGCCATGGAATAGGTAGATACCCTGACGGGCGCCTTAATGGGTGGTTCGTAGAGACAGAAGCCACAGCGCTTGCCACACGACCAGTGTCGAAACTCATATACGGCCCCACTGCCGGGCGAACAGCGATTGACCGGATGGGATCAGTTGCCAGAGCAGCCGGGATTACCACCACCGCAGACTTGATCTGGGGAGTCGCAGACGGATTCGAACCTGAATGGGATGACCACGCGGCAGCAATAACTGAAGGGACGTTGCCACTTCGCATGTTCATGATTCCTTTCGAGCCAAAGCTCGTTAGAGAATATGGGAGCGAAATGCTCGACTTCCTTGAAACGAAAAGAGCGGAGGGTGACGATCGACTTAACACCCACGGAATCAAATATGTAAACGACGGGTCATACCCATCGATGACGCTCGTAATGAACGAACCTGGATACCTGGACGAGGACAATGCACACAAAGGTGAAGTCCCGTGGGAAGACATGGTTGAGCGCATGCTTCCATTTTGGAAAGCGGGAGTTCAGATCCATTCGCATGCAAATGGTGACCGCACCTTGGACATGACCCTTGACACGCTGGAAGCACTGCAGCGGATACATCCAAGGTTTGATCACCGGTTCACGGTTGAGCACTACTGCATCTCGTCTCCCTCACAAGCTCGACGGCTGTCAGCGCTTGGGGGTCAAGCCTCCGTAAATATTTATTTCGTTCATTTCCGAGCGCAACTCCATAGCGACCACGGATTCGGCCCCGACCGAAGTGAAGCAACGGCACGGCTAGGTTCCTTGGAACGCGCCGGGGCTCCTTTCGCTCTGCACAGCGATTTCAATTTGGTTGTAACTCCTCTGTCTCCTCTTCTGGCGGCATGGTGCGCCGTAAACCGGATAGGTGCCGATGGAGAAACAGTTCTTGCACCCGGAGAAAGAATTTCAGTTGACAGGGCCTTACGTGCAATCACCGTTGATGCGGCGTACATACTGAATCGAGATGACCGACTTGGGTCTATTGAGGTTGGCAAGCACGCCGACTTCACTGTTTTGGCAGATGACCCATATCAGGTGGATCCACGAAACCTCAAAGATATTGAGGTTTGCGACACAGTGCTTGCCGGTGAATCAACCAACTGAGATGTCTTCTGGCGAAGTGGACGCTGCCTGGAGCAGTGTTGTTTCGACTTTGCACGCGGCGCGGGAACGCGCTCAGAACAACGACATTTCGTCCGCTGAACTAGATGTGACACTGCTTACTGGGTTCCTGGGTAGCGGTAAAACCACGGTCCTACGCCATCTGCTTGAAAACCCGGAAGGTTTGAGAATTGCGGTTGTGGTCAATGATGTTGGTGCTGTTGAAGTTGATGCGCATTTAGTAAAGGAAGCGACTCTTCAACAGATCTCATTATCTAACGGCTGTGTGTGCTGTGTGCTTGGGGATGATTTGGCGAATCAGCTTGAACATTTAGCCACTGTGGGTAGCTATGACGCGGTTGTAATTGAGGCCAGTGGTATCGCTGATCCAATTGCGATTGGCCAGATAGTGCAGGGCGTTAACAACTGTCGTTTAGATGGCATTGTTGCTGTGGCTGACGCCACTTCTCTAAATGTCCAACTGGCCGATCAACGAGTTGCCGCATTAGTTGCTCGTCAGCTTCAAGCTGCTCATCTCGTCATTCTGTCCAAAGGTGATCTTGTCGAAGACCCAGAACGACAACGTGCCCTAAAGGTCATCGCTGATGTAGCTCCGGGGGGAAGAATCGTTCCGGCTAACGATGGAGCGATTGACCTTAGCTTGGTAGTTGGCGCAGCCGTAAATGGGGTTTCTATGGCCAGCCATGAAGGCAGGGGTGGTTTGGCGGTTGTTTCTCTTGTTTTGGAACCAGCAGGCCCTTGGCATCCAATGGAACTTGGGAAATTCTTTGATCAGTCGGCCCACGGACTACTGCGAGCAAAGGGATGGTTCGAGGACTTGGAGGGGAACCTTTTCCAACTGCAGGTAGTCGGAAGACGTTGGGAAATTAAGCGCTGGTCAGGAGAGGCGCCTAAAGCGTTAGTCCTGATCGGACTTAATCGTGACGATGTCACGACAACCAAAGCTCAACTGGAGCAGATCAGTCAGAGCTAAACCCTCGTCGCTGGGGAGCCCAGGTTCTCAGAATTACCCTTTAGTTCACCGGTTGAACTTCAAGCCGAATCTAAACTGACGGTGTGGATAACGACCGAGATTCTACTGTCGAGTCAAGCGCACCCTTAACAGAAGGGGAACTTGACGGGTATGAGATTGAGTTTTCGAAGGTTGAGTCAACGTTGCGGGCGTTGGCTGACGGAACAGATCCCGTGTTGGCCGCGTCGTGGGTCAACGAAACATAGATATGTAAACGGCGGGTCGTCTATTCCAAGTCATGATCTGGGGCCTGTAAGGAAAAATCAGCGACACGTCCTGGGGTTAGTTCATCTTGCAACTCGTACCACCTACCGGAAAGATGGTGTGTGATTGCTGCCTGCGGGGCATCAGTGGCTCGATCCAACGCACGAATCAACCCGGCATGACCGACTAACAAAACACGTTTGTTGTTTTGTGCCAAACCCACCAAGCCTGGCATCACTCTGCTGATTATCGAATCATCGGCTTCGTAACCCTCGGGCCAACGTTGCTCCTCAATGGCATTGGGCCAGGAGGCTTCAATTTCGGAGCGTGTTAGGCCTTGCCAAATCCCCGCGGCTCGTTCTCGGAACTCACTATGGATTATGACGCTTTTCTGACCGACGACTTGAGCGATGATTTCGGCTGTGTGATGGGCTCTCCTCAAGTCACTGGAGACAATTTTGTCGAAACTTTCGCCGATATGGAGTAGCTGTTGTGCAGCTGATGCTGCTTGTTGTTCCCCCAGCTTGGTTAACGGCGGGTCGGCTTGGCCTTGCCATTTCCCTTGAGCGTTCCACTCAGATTGTCCATGTCTAAGGATGAGTAAATGCACCAGGGGTTGATCTCTCTCGTAACTACATCAAAGAACGTAGCGGCTCAGAAGGGAAGCCCCATGGCAACCAAAGATAGGATCCGGGTATGGCCAAGGTAACTCTTCGACTCTTTGCAGGTGCACGAGAAATTGCAGGCAATGGGTCCATCGCCTATGAGGCCAGTACGGTCCAAGACCTACTTGCTCAAGCACAAAGTGACCTAGGTGAAGAGTTCACCCGGATCTTGTCCATAAGCCGGGTGTGGCTTAACGGAGAACCCGTAGAGGGAGACTCGCAAATCTCTAGTGGCGATGAGGTGGCGGTACTCCCACCAGTCTCGGGCGGTTAATGCACACTTTTCTGCATAGATTCTCGGCTTTTTATAGTGCAGGTAGCGGCTTCTTGAGCTACCACTTCCTAGGACTATGTGGCCTAATAGTTTTGCTGTCCTTAGGAGCTACCGCCTTCGGAATCGCTGTGGGGCTGGCGGCTGCCTTAGTTTCATCCAACTTTTCTGCGTCTTCTATTTTGGAACGTATCCCGGCGTCGGCGTTGCTATTGCTCGTCGCTTATAGCGGCCTCTTCAACGATTTTCGGTTATCCGCCCTGATTCTGGGAGCGGCACTGGTTTTCACGCCGGTGATAGCTGCGATAGGTGAGAGGGGGTCAACCTCACTGTTGCTTCACACAGCGAGAATCTTGGTCGGATGGTTACCTGCAAGCATCGCCGCGTCGAGTCTCATTACCTTGGCTCTTCGTGATGCTTCGTCGGCAGGCTTACTGCTAGTACTCATTTATTTCCACGATTTAGGTTTGGAGTTATGTGGGGACGGGCGAGCACGTCGGCAATTTGCGCCCTTTGTGGCCATTGGCGGCTCGTTAATACTTCTCTGGACATCGGTCCAACTGTCGGTGTCGCCGATATCTCCGAATCAATATTGGGTGTTTGCTTGTTTGCTTAGTATCGCCATTGTGCTCGGGAGGTTAATAATGCAACTGTTTACGTCCCGGGACGGTCAACAGACCTCCCTGCTAGCTTCACATGTTGTAGCCGCGCCGTTATGGACTGCTGCAGTGGTGGCACTAAATCTCTAGAAACCCCACTCAATTCAGAATCGAGTGGAGTAGTTGCAGCCAGTGGCATACCTTGGTCATTCGTGACGGAAGTCGAATTCACTCATATGTCTGATGGACCTATACGCAGAATAGGTGTTCTATCCATGCATACGTCTCCCCTAGACCAGCCGGGCGCTGGTGACAGCGGAGGACTAAATGTCTATGTTCGCGAACTAGCTGCCTCGATGGCCAATAAGGGAACTGAATGTGATGTGTACGTCCGTCGGACAAATCCGGATGTTCCTGAATTTGTTGAACTTGAAATGGGAGTCAACGTCATACAAATTGAGGCGGGACCCTACGGCCTCGAAAAAGGTGACCTGCCAGCAGTTCTCGATTTGTGGACACAAGGAGTTGCGGCTTACTTAGATAAACGACCCGTCGACGCGTTTCACGCCCATTATTGGCTATCAGGAGTCGCAGGGCACCACCTAAAACATGAATTTGATATTCCTTTGGCGGTCACCTTCCATACTTTGGGTCGAATTAAAAGCATTGCCGGCGACTCAGAACCAGAGGATCGAATTCGGGCAGAAGAAGCTGTTATTGGATGCGCAGACGCGGTTTTTGCTTCAGGTAGCGTCGAAGCAGACCAGCTGACGTCCCTTTATGGAATTCCCCGGGATCGAATTGAAATATTGACCCCTGGCGTCGACAGCAAGCTTTTCAGCCCTGGGCCTTTGCGTTCTGCTCGAGTAGCACTAGGGCTAGGGGATTACCCTGTACTCCTTTTCGTTGGTCGGATTCAGGCGCTCAAAGGTTTAGATGTAGCAATCGGAGCTTTAGCTTTGAGTAAAAGTCAAGATGCGCAGTTAGTTGTTGTCGGAGGTCTTTCAGGAGATGAAGGCCCGGAAACATTGAAAGACCTGCAGCAGCAGATTGAAATTCATGGACTTGAGGATCGCGTCGTATTTATTGAACCGCAGCCCCATCAAGCGTTGCCTGCTTACTATCGAGCTGCTGACATCTGTTTGGTGCCGAGTCGATCCGAGTCTTTTGGGCTTGTAGCGCTTGAAGCAGCGGCCTGCGGGACGGCGGTAGTTGCTAGCAATGTCGGTGGCCTTAGAGACAACGTTGTGAACGGCGTCACGGGGCTCTTAGTCGCAGAACGTGATCAAAAAGTATTCGCCGCTGCTATAGATGAACTGCTCGACAAGCCCGAAATGCGTTATGAGATGGGGCGTCGGGGAGCACAACGAGCGTCGCTAAACAGCTGGGATCTTGGGGCGGCTAACGCTATAGAGGTCTTTGGGCGTCTGACGTCTAGAGAACTGGTTTCTTGCGCGTGACGCGCGATGTTGCAACGCCAGACGAACTAGACGCTTTAGAACAAATAATTGATAGCTGGTTCCAGCGCCAACAAAGAGAACTTCCCATACTCCTAGACGTAGCCCGTGATGAAGATATTGAAAGACGATGGTATGCCCGTCTTGAAGGGGAAGAACGTGATGTCACTACCGTGTGGCTCACCCTTGGTCAAAGAACCTTGAAATATGAAACCTACTTTTTGCCCTACCCGGATGACAACAAAGAAGAATTATTCGAGCTTTTACTTCGACGTAATTATGACCTAGTGGGAGCTCAATTTGGGATTGGTCCTGAACAGGCAATTTTCCTCACCGGCGAACTCCCGTTCCACGCGGTGGATGAAGATGAACTAGATCGAATCCTTGGATCTATTTGGGAATATGTTGAACGATATTGGCGTACGGCGCTCAAAATGGGGTTCGCTAGTCAGTTGAAAGACAAGCCTGAAAAGAAGGCAGAATAAATAGAGCCGAGTCGCTGGCGAAGTCGACCGCTACCGTGGACCCTATGGTTGAACTGCTGATAGTTGGTGGTGGGAAAATGGGCGCGGCGTTACTTGGTGGATTACTACGTAACGGACACGACAGTGAAAATATTTCCGTCATAGAGCCCTCAGCTACCCGCGCCCAGGAACTAATCGAGACCTACGGCGTGCGGGTGTCCACTGAGATGGAACCATCGGAAGGTTCGATCATCGCTACAAAACCCGATGTCGTGGCGGCCGTCGCTCACCAAGTCGCTGAAGCTGGAACGAAACGGCTTCTATCAGTAGCTGCTGGTGTGACTTTAAGCGCCATTGATAAAGCAACGGGGGCGACCATCCCGGCGATCAGAGCAATGCCAAATACTCCAGCCTTGGTGGGCAAAGGAGCGGCGGCAATCTGTGGCAACGAGGTTGCCACTCCTGAAGACCTCATTTGGGCAGAAGAAATCTTAGGAGCTGTCGGAACTGTCGTTCGCACCGAAGAAAGGCTTCTTGACGCAGTAACGGGCCTGTCAGGTTCAGGTCCGGCATATGTGTTTTTAGTAGCGGAGGCGATGATTGATGCCGGAGTAATGACAGGCCTTAGCCGCGCAGTAGCAACAGACCTTGCCATTCAAACTCTCCTAGGCGCTTCCGCTTTACTAGCGGAAGGCAAACCGCCTGCCGAGTTGCGAGCTGACGTTACATCCCCAGGTGGTACGACCGCAGCAGGGTTGAGAGAATTGGAAAACCACGGGCTGAGAGCTGCCTTTGCAGCAGCAATTGAAGCAGCCAGTCGACGCTCTCAGGAATTAGGCCAAGACTGAGATATGGCAAAGTTCGACACAATTACTTGCGTAACAGATTTAGGTAAGGAAGATGAATCTGTCGGATTGTTGCAATCCATATTGCATGAACTGAGCCCAACCTCAAGGGTCATAGATCTTTGTCATGACATAGAACCCGGCGATATCCGTGCCGGTGCCTTGATGCTTGCTCGGAGCGTCCCCTATTTGTCACCAGGGCTCGTATTGGCGTCTGTTGGGGGTCTTGCTGACCGGCCAGCGATAGCAGTTTCAGTTGGTGAAGGCCAATCCATATTGGTAGGGCCTGACAATGGGCTGTTGGGGGCTGCGGTGGCAGTCGTCGGAGGAGCCAGCCAAGCAGTGCAGCTGACGAACCAAGACCTGCACAATTCTTCACCAGGAGTGACACACCCGGCTCGCGACATCATCGCTCCAGTGGTTGGGCATGTTGCCGCTGGAGGTTCTCTTCTGGAGTTAGGCCAAGAGATAAATCCCGGCCTCTTGCTCCCATCCCTCGTCCCTGTGCCAAGGACAGAATCTGATGGCGCGATATCGGCAGAAGTAATTCGTCGCACTCGACAGGGAGCAGCTCAACTCAACATTGACCGGGAAACACTATCTGGGTTGGGTGACGTAATAATTTTGGAATTTGGTGATGACCGACGTGTAGTTCGGTTGCAACACCCAGACGATGTAAACCCGGGACAACTTGCTTTAGTCGACGATGAATACGGTTTGTTAGCAATCGCGACAGGCCAGCAGGAAGGTGTAGTCCCTAATGAGCTTATGGTTGGTGCAGAAGTGACGTTGCGAGAAGCAACGTGAGACCTGGCACCACCATGGTCTTGGCGGGTCTACTGTTACTCATCATCTTGGCAGCTACTGTGCAACTCCTTTTCGTCACCTGGTAACTCAAGACCAAAAAAATCTCTGCACAACTTTGCTCTGGAGTGGAAACAAGCTCCTGATACTGCGAGACTGCTGCACCGAAGCAAGCCTTCGCCTGAGCAAAAGGTTGTCACCTTGCACACTCGGTCCAGGACCCCATTGACCTTCAAGCGAGGGTCCAATTGATTGTCGCTACGCGCTCTAGCCCACTAGCTCGTTGGCAGGCCGAAGCTGTGTCTTCGCGCCTAAAATCTCAGGGGATTGGAGTTGAGTTCTTGTTCGTCGCGACCGAAGGTGACAAAGATCGCTCACGACAAATCGAGGACATGGCTGGTGAAGGAGTCTTTGTAAAAGAAGTCCAACTGGCGGTTCTCGATGGGCGGGCCGACATCGCCGTCCACAGCGCAAAAGATTTGAGGTCGAGACCCACGAATGGACTAAATCTCGTTGGATTTCTCGAACGAGGTGATCCTCGAGACGCTCTTATAGGTAACCACCTCGATGAGATACCTGAAGGTGGTGTGATCGCCACAGGTTCAGCGCGTCGGCGTGTACAACTTGTCAATTTGCGGCCAGACCTCAAGTTTGTTGGGTTAAGGGGCAACATAAAAACCCGAATTGAGATGGCTCAGGGGACTGACGTCGACGCGGTAGTAGTGGCCAAGGCCGCTCTCGACCGGCTCGGCATTTCAGACTTGGCAGACCAAGTTTTTGAGTCTGATCAAATGGTTCCGCAAGTAGGCCAGGGAGCGATTGCTGTCGAGTGCAGGGACGACGACAGCAAGACAATCGGATTGATTTCGCCGATTGTCGACAAATTAACCGGTACGTGTGTCATGGCTGAACGCTCGTACCTGGCTGAACTCGGTGGTGGTTGTGAACTCCCAGTCGGCGCCTATGCATACGACGACGGAGAGTTGCTGTGTTTGGAGACCGTGCTTGCTTCCCTTGACGGCAGCACAGTTCTGCGGACAAAACACCAAGGTAAGGACCCGATTACGTTAGGAGCACAGACGGCTCAAGAATTATTAGCAAGCGGCGGATACAACTTGCTCGCAAAGGGTGGAGATAACTCTTGAGCGTTGATGTACTCACAGGAAAATCAGTCGTAGTGACGAGAGCATCCCACCAAAGTAGCGATCTCATTGAAGCTCTTGATGAGGTTGGTGCAGAAGTTATACCCGCTCCTGCAATTGCGGTGGTCCCACCATTAGACGGAGGTCAGCCATTAGACGATGCGCTCCTAAGACTTGAGCGTTTTTCGTGGCTAGCATTTACTTCATCGAATGCCGTTTCTGCTCTTATGGCTCGAGCGGCCCGACGCGGTGTTTTGAAAAAGATAGAAGGATTACAAATAGCGGCGATAGGGCCATCCACGGCGGCCAAAGTTCTGTCCGAACTCAAACGAGAACCGGACCTCGTGCCGATTAACAATGATGGCGTTTCCTTAGCCGAGGTGTTTCCAGTCCCAACTTCTGATGATCACGTCTTAATACCGATGGCCTCAGATGGCAGGACTGAGCTGTACGAAGGTCTGAAAAATAAGGGCTGGAAAGTCGATTGTGTCGCCGCGTATAGGACTGTATTCCCGTCACTAGAAGATGAGTTGGTCATGCGAGCTATTCGAGCTGATGCCGTGACTTTCGCCTCACCTTCTGCGGTGAATGGTCATCTAGAACAAACCGGAGGACGGACAGCAACCAAAATCATCACAATCGGGAATACAACAGCTGAAGAGTGTCGGATACACGGACTTGAGGTAGCTGGCGTCGCGGAAAGCCAAACGACAGACGGCCTAGTGCAGGCAGTTATCGGAGCTTTAGTTTGACCACTAACACCCGAGCACTGATTCTAGATTTTGACGGAACAATCATTGACACTGAGAGTCCGGCGTATGAATCCACAGCTCGAATCTGGGCAGATTACGGCATTGAGTTTCCCATGGATTGGTGGCTTCGAGGAATGGGTACTGACCGTAAATCTACGTGGGTACAAGAATTAGAAAATCGACTTGGACGGACGATAGATCAAGACTCGGTGATGGGAGAACGCCAACGGATTAAGGATCAGTTAACGGAAGAGCAACCGGTCTTACCTGGCGTAACTGAGATACTCGACGTAGCGGAACAACGAGGGATAGCAACAGCGATTGGGTCCAGCTCGCCGCACAGTTGGGTTGATCGTCACCTGAAACGAGTTGGCCTATACGAAAGATTTTCACATGTCGTTTGTCGCGATGATGTCGGCGGGGTTTCGAAACCAGCCCCTGACGTCTTCCTACGAGCGTTGGAGTTGCTTGAAGTAGACGCAGGATCTGCAGCTGTAGTTGAAGATAGCCCTAACGGACTTAAGGCAGCGCTAGCGGCTGGGCTTCGTACCGTCGTTGTGCCGAATCCGTTAGTCGAATCCTTAAATTTTTCTGGGGCGTTCGCGCGATACAAATCCTTAGATGTTCTGCCAGCTGGCCAATTACTCGACTTAGTTTTTGGCGAACCGAATTAACAGTCACACACTGGAAGTCACATACAACACGTTGACTGAGAAAGCTCGCCCACAGTGGTTAATCGCGATCAGGAACAAGCCGGGCTATTACCTTGCCGATTTCGTAAACAGATTCGGTTCCACCCGCGTCATTATTAACCAGGTTGGTTGAAATTCTCATTACTAATTCCGTTAGAACTCGGGACTGGATGCCAAGCAGAGTGAAACGCCGCATCAGGCCCGGTTTGCCAAGAGCCTTAGTGGCTAATCTCCCAAGTCGGTAATAGTGGTCATACCGAGAGACCAGCTGTTTTTCGTATTGCCGAAGTTCGAGGCCGTCGCCAGTGCTTATAGCTCGGTCGATTACAGAGGCCGCCAATCTCCCGTTGCTTAATGCTGGCTCGACTCCATCACCATTAAATGGGTTCACGCTTCCCGCAGCGTCACCTACTACAACCCAGTTGGGACCCGACCTCGGTCGGACTGAGGCACCCATCGGTAGACGGCCACCTTCTGGTGGACCCTCGATGCTGTCTATATCGACCTCCCAAGCTTCAGGTATCTGACTCAACCACTTGTCAAATAGGTCGCGAATTGATTGAGGATCGTTTCCGTGGTGGTGACTCAATAAGCCGACCCCAGTGTTGATAGTCCCATCGCCCACAGGGAATATCCAGCCGTAACCCGGGAGTTGTTCGCCAGCACTATCTCGGAGATCGAAGACTGATTCGATGATGTCATCACCATGACGAGGACTAGAGAAATACGCCCGCATGGCGACTCCCTGAGCAAAAGTTCTCGTCCGAGCGGTGCCCAAAGACCTACCAAATGGTGAAAGTGGACCGTCAGCAATGACCACAAATCGAGCACGCACTTCCATTTCTCCCTCGGGGCCGCTACCGCAGCCAGAACCGACAGCGCGACAACCCCGCAAATGCCCATGTTCGATTATTGGTTCGGTAACTTCAACGCCTGTCCAAACTTGAGCCCCGGCATCGTGTGCATGTTCTGCTAAGAGTTTGTCAAGAACCCGACGTCTGATTACCAACCCGTGACTTGGATGGTCGTGATCAGTGGGCCATCTGAGTTCAATGCTTTGCCCGTGTGCTGTCATTCGCAAGCCATGATGCTGATGAAAATCACTGTTGGTGACGTCAATCCCCATTTCGGCTAAATGTCCAACCGCTTTGGGCGTTAAAGCGTCGCCGCATGTTCGTTCACGAGGCATGGCTTCTTTTTCCAAGAGGACGACCATCCGACCTGCCTCAGCTGCCCAGTGAGCTGCTGCAGTGCCCGCCGGGCCCGCCCCGATCACCAGTACCTCTGTAGAAAGACGCATGGTCATCAGCGGATTCCCCCGGCCTACTTTGACGCTGTCAGAGTATTTTCAAGCTGCTATGACGAGACGGAGCTTAATGTCCTCCGTGTCCCCCGCCTCCTCCAAGATCTTTTCCGCCGCCAAATTCTTCCCATTCCGCGTCGCGAACTGCAATTTCTTCCTCGCTTAGGAGCTCACCGCTCAAGACCTCACGAATGTATCTAGCCACGGAATAAATCTTGTATTCGGTGAGTGTCCCACCGAAACCAGGCATATTTGCACCAGTTTCGCCTGAGATATGTGTGCCCCCTGTCCTATCGGTAGCTCCATAAGGGTTTCCGACACCGATGCCTTCCGAACCGACGGTGAGCCAATAAATCATGTCAGCATCCAATTTCGGGAAGGTCAGTAAAACTTCTCCGTTATACAGAGGCCGCCCAACCCCACCGCCTTCATTCCCCGCTCCGTCGCCGCCATGACAGCTCGCGCACTGGGCTGCATAAGTTGCCGCACCTTCAGTCATGGCAGTTACAGGTTCGGGTGGGGGTTCCGTCATTTTGACATAGACAAATGCCCACAACGGTAAGAAGAACATGACCGGCAGCGCCCACATCGGAATTTTGGTCCGAGCACGAGCAGCAGATACCCAGACTGGTTCAATATCAGTGTCAGTGACCTGTTCAAGCTTCGCATCAGCCTTAGCGGCAGCAATCACATCAGCGCTACTAGGCCCTGAACTCGCTTGCCCTCCACCATCACCCGGCTCTGAAGCAGCAGCACCGCCACTGCCATCGTCTTCAAGCAGGCCGAGCGCTACACGCCTCTGTCTCGAACGCTCAAATAGATACTCGGGAACTTCGGTCACTTTGTCCTCCGCGAGATCCCAATCTGGAATCCCGCATCACGGGTTACTGTTACGGAAACAAGATACGTGCGCTCATCAAAGATAGGCGCTGACGAGGGTAGCGGACCAAGTTTGGCAGACACTTTTTGCTCAAGTTGCACCCAGAATGAAGTTCTCAAAAAAAATCCGGCTATGGGTTCGGCATTAATAGCGCGAGAGTGCCACCATGTAGGACATTCTTGAGTTGCGAATCCGTCGTTAAAGCGTGGTAGAACGTCGAACGATCCGGGCGTTGCTCGGGTAGATTTGAACGTGGATCCACGCCGTGGATTTACATAGTGTGAGGTTCCTTGGAATCTCGCCAAGATTCAGTAAGCACGCACCAACAGTACGCACTAGACAGGAGGGCTCGTGGTCGCACTTGTGACATCAATCCTGATCACAGGTCTTATGGTTTATGCCGTCATCGCGTACGGACGGCGCAGGCCTACTGATCGCCCCACTTCGTGGGGCGAAGCCATGCTTGGCGCGGCGTTTGTCTTCATGATCTTCCTTATGGTTTTCGGAGTTGTGCCCGACCGCTGGGTTCGGCTTACTGACAATGAATGGGGATGGTCCGTTGAGCGGATGCTCTTCACTGAGGGCCAATTCATAGACGGCGACCCCATCACATTCCCACCTATGAGGATGGACCTTAAGAAACTTTCAGACATCGTTGTAGTTGTTGAGCACATAGTTGTCTTAGCTGGTCTTCCATTCCTCTGGCTTTGGTGGCAGAAACGGGACGAGAAAAAGCCAGTCGCAGAACCAGTATCAGATTTCGGTCGCCCACTCATGAAGGGCAATTGATATGGCTAAGACTGAAGCGAATCCACCCATGCCTCGGTTTGTAGATGACTACGTATTGCAAACCGTCGATGCTGACTATTTAGCTGCTGCTGTAAAGCCCAAACAGTTCATCAACATTGACCAATCAGAATGCATCCAATGTGAAGGGTGCGTTGATATCTGCCCGTGGAAATGCATTCACTACATAGCAGTTGAAGCAATAGACGAAGCTGTAGACGCTGATCTTCCGGGCTTAGACCCGGCCGATAACGCAATTTTCATTATTGATGACGACGTATGTACCCGCTGCGCCCTATGTGTAGATAGATGCCCAACAGGTGTCATATCGATGGGCAAAGTGGTTGACAACCCACCGACCGAGGGTGATGTCCATGACCGCACCCACACACACGGCTACGCCTACGGCATGCGACTCTGAGGAATAGACGGAATTCAAATGGCAAACTCGATCGAAAAGTCCAAGCAGTCGCTGCCTGAGAAGCTGCAACAAGGTGCCACAGCTGCAGCAGACTGGATGCAAGACAGCCAGTTTTGGACATCAATCTTTCGACCTGGGTCAATTTTCCGCAAGGGATACACAGATAGCCCACGGAACAGGTCCTATGTGGTTATGAACAGCGTTCTGTACCACCTTCACCCCGTGAAGGTAAAGCGTCACGCTGTCAAGGTCAGTTACACACTCTGTCTCGGTGGACTTAGCTTCTTCTTGTTCATATTGCTTACAGTCACCGGCATATTTCTGATGTTTTTTTACCGCCCAACTGCTGCTGCTGCTTGGAGCGACATTGAATCCCTGCACACACAGGTGAGCTTCGGACTACTCGTCCGCAATTTACATCGCTGGACAGCTCACCTAATGGTCTTATCGGTGTTCCTACACATGGCACGGGTCTTCTACCACGGGGCCTATAAAGCTCCTCGCGAGTTCAATTGGGTGATTGGCGTCATCCTGTTGAAACTCACCCTTTTACTTTCGTTCACTGGTTATCTCTTGCCCTGGGACCAATTGTCTCTATGGGCGGTGACAGTCGGTACCAACATGATGGGTTTCACACCGGTATTTGGTGATCAAGTGCGCTTCGTGCTCTTAGGGGGCAAACAAATCGGCGCTGAAACGCTTCTTCGATGGTACGTACTACACGTATTAATGCTCCCGTTCGTCCTTGTCATTTTCTTGGCAATTCACTTCTGGAGAGTCCGCAAAGACGGCGGCATCTCCGGACCGCTATAGATCGGCGGTGAAAGCAATCCCATGACTGAAATTCCTGAACACCTACTGAAAAGAAGCCAAGAGGCTAAGGCCAACGCTGACGGTGACCCGGCTCCGTCAACTGATGTCGATGCCTCTTCTGATGATGATGGTGAATCAATCCCACGTTCCTTGCTTGAACAGAGCCAACAGGGGGGCTCACCTGCTGCAGGAGGTGGTGTAGCAACTATCGCTCCGCCCGCGATGGCTGGACCAAGTGGCAACACTCACAGATTGTTGACCGTAGTCAAATCGGGCTCCATCCAAGACGTGAAAGCCACTCCGGGAGACAAAGTTCATGTTTGGCCACACCTGCTCGCGGCAGAATTTACCGCGGCCCTGTTTATCACCGCGTTCAGCCTGGTTTTCTCGCTGTTCATAAATGCGCCGCTACTCGAATTAGCCAACCACAACGCGACACCCAACCCATCCAAAGCTCCCTGGTATTTCTTAGGCCTGCAAGAGCTACTTACGATGTTCGACCCGATGATCGCGGGCGTGACCATCCCCGGTATCGTCTTGGTGCTTTTGGGTTTCGCCCCATACATCGATCGCAATCCGTCAAATGCACCCGAAGATCGCAAGTTCGCGATCTCTATTCAGACCATTCATCTCATGTTCTGGGCGGTGCTGGTCATTATCGGGTCCTTCTTTAGGGGCCAAGGTTTCAACTTCACCTATCCGTGGGACACCGGGCTCCACGGTATTTTCCACCTGTAAGGAGCAGTGCAGTGTCAAGCGGTACGGTCATCGCCATAGCTATCCCTGTGCTTGTTGCTCTAGCAGCGGTAGTGGGCTTTACATCGTTACGTAGACGTGATGCTCAGGGATTAGGTCATTTGTCGCGTGAAACTAAGAAACGTGATGCGGGGTCACTAGCCGGCGCTCCTATAAGCGATGAAGCTAAGGAACTTGAACGTTCTGTAGCTCTTGCGAGGGTTGGTGGCGAGATATCGGTTCCCGAACCAGCGCAACCCGAGGTATGGAGTCCCCCCGACCCCGAAGAGGTGGGAGTTACAAGGCGGCAATTCCTAAATCGCGCATCAATCACCCTAATGACAATGGGATTATCTGCCTTTGGGGCAGCCAACATTGCCTTTCTTTGGCCTCGGCCTACCGGAGGTTTCGGCTCCAAAGTGAAGATTGGAACCATCGCCTCAGTCAATGACGTGATCGCGTCTTCATCGCCTGCAACCAACTTTTCATACTTCTCCGAAGCACAGACATACCTTCAACCATTTCCTATGGATGACGCGACCCAACAAGCGGCAGAAGCTGTTTATTCAGGAACTGTCTTAGAGGGCATCAAAATGGGCTACGTAGCGCTGTGGCAGAAGTGCCCACACCTTGGTTGCAAAGTACCTTCCTGTGCTACTTCTCAGTGGTTCGAATGTCCGTGTCACGGGTCTCAATACAACCGTGTCGGAGAAAAGAAGGCGGGCCCTGCTCCGAGAGGTATGGATCGTTTCCCAGTAATCATTGACGGAGACAAAGTCATTATCGATACAGGCAGTCCTTCCCAAGGTCCGCCGATTGGCACCGACACGACGGGCCAAGGTCTAGAAGGACCTCACTGCGCCTAATGAAGATTTTCTTTTCGTCCCTAACTCGCCGCACTACGGCAGGAGTCAGTAACCCGTGATTTATGCCGCCACTACCGAGCGTTCGATCGCCATGGTCTTGCTGGCCGTTGTGGTCGTCGGTTGGGCAATTTATGTGTTCGTCAACATACGGCGGAGCAAGAGTGAGGTTGGGAGTGAGATTGAACTTGCTGCCAACCGTGGTTCTTTGCCAGACGACGAAGTCCTCGAAGGAAGCCGACTCGAACAAGTCCAAGCCTTTGGTGTTCTGATGCTCCTAATAATTGCGTTAGTGCTGCCCATCTATTGGCTCCGAGAAGGCGGCCGGCGTTCTGGCGCTGAACAAGGATTCGGTGAAAGGGCCGCAGCTGCAGGTGAACGACTTGCGGAAGAACTCGAGTGCGTTGTTTGTCACGGAGCCGATTTAGGTGGTGCCAACTATGCACCAGTCGTGCTTGACATTGGTAACCAATTCAGTGATGAAGACACCTATGTCGTTAAAACCACATGGCGTGCACCGGCCCTAAATACTGTCTTTGCGCGTTTCGATACTGACGCGGGGAACCTCGATGAGGTAGATGAAGTCCGACAAATTCTCAATTACGGACGAGGTGTTATGCCTGCGTGGGGGCTACCGGGTGGTGGACCCCTCACTCCACAAGAGGTCGACAACCTAGTCGCATGGTTGTGGCGAGAAAGAATGTCGGATGACGACGCGAGCCAGCAGGCATTACAAGCTAAAGAGACAGAGATGGCTGCTCATCCTGAGAAAAGTGAAGGACAAGTTCTATTCGAACTTCATTGCGCTCGCTGCCATACCCCGCGGTGGCCCGCGCGTGGACCAGCCCAACTACCTAACAATGGTGGTGAAGTTGAAGTCATCCCCGGTCCTGCTGGGTCTGGGCGTTATGGACCAGCGCTCAATGCTGTAAGCCTCGAGCGACTCTTCCCTGATATTGAAGATCAAATGTCGTTCATAACGTCTGGTGCCGCTGACAATGTTGCATATGGTGAATTTGCCAGACTCGGCAACTACGGGATGCCTGGATTCGGACGAATCCTCACCCAAGAAGAGATCCGTGCAATCTCAGAGTACGAGCGCAGTTTGGATCCAGCAGAACAATCAACGGTTCAGTTCGCAGAGCTGCATACATCAAAGGATGACCAATGACTTTGATCGCTTTAGTGGGATGGGACCCAGTTATCACCGGGTACCTAGCGGTTCTCATCAGCATTCTTGTTCTGTGCGGATCTGTTTATTTAATCCTGGCAACCAACCTTGGTCTCAGGTTGGGCTTCCTAGTTGCATGGACCGGCCTATGGGGATGGAACCTTCTCATGGGAATCATTTGGTGGTTCTTTGGAATTGGTTGGGTTGGACACGGACCAGCCTGGGAAGTCACCCACGTCAGCACGAACCCTGAAGCGGTTCCCGTCGAATTGGTCCAAGAATTAAGTAATGACGTCTCAAGTACCCCAGGCGGTGGATGGCAGGTTGTAGTTGAAGCTGACGCCCAGGCAACCGCGGATTCAGCTGTTGTGTGCAACGACCTAGATCCACGCCGCCTTGAGTCGGTCAACACGTGTCTGTTCAGTGCAGCTACCGACTATCAGGTTCATCGAGTTATGCGCGTAGGTGGAGAGCGTTACCGGCCACTCGGAATTCCAGATAATGCAGTGACCCAATACTTCATTCCTAGTAGGGGCCGTCCTCACTATGCCGCGGTTCAATTGCAGCCCTACAAACCCACTGCAGATATCGATCCCAATAAGTTGGGTGGGGATGGAAAAGTTTTGTTACCTGTAGCAGAACTTGATGAGGCAGCACCGCTATATACCGTTGTAATGGTCAGAGACCAAGGCAACCTCAGGCTGCGGCCAGCACTTGTAGCTATCTTCTCGGGGTTGCTTTTTGGTTTAGGTTGTTATCACCTTCACCGACGGGATCAAGCCGTATGGGCTGTCCGGGAAGCAGCTGGGAACTGAATTAGGGGAAAGGGCAAATTGAGATGGAGCAGTACCTCCCGGTTCTGACCCTAGGAGTACTTGGGGTTCTCTTCGTCCTCCTGAGCATTGTTGCCTCTCGTCTTCTAGCCCCGGAACGAGACACCATTGCCAAAAGATCCGCCTATGAATGTGGCATAACTGACCAAGTAGCGATACCGGAACGATTTCCGGTCAAGTTCTATTTGGTTGCCATGCTTTTCATCATGTTCGATATCGAAATTGTCTTCTTGTATCCATGGGCAGTTGCTAACGATGAATTGGGTCTATTTGGACTTATAGCCATGACGATTTTTACCGGCATTTTCTTTCTCTCTTTTGTATATGAACTGGCGAAAGGTGGACTCAATTGGGGTCCCGGTCGTCGACTGTTAACTCCGGCCACCAACCCAGAACGGACGACGACATCGACAATCCGTAAGGTCGGTCTTGAGGGTCGAATGGAACTTGAGACTGACACTGATGACTCGGAGGCTGCCTAATGCCCGATTTATCAGACGTCAAACACAAGCTGGGTCTAGGAGATGACGGACTTGCTGGTCTCGGCCACAACATAATCACGGCGCCGATCGAAGAATTGGTCAAATGGGCCCGACGTCGAAGCCTGATGCCCGCAACCTTTGGTCTTGCATGCTGCGCTATCGAGATGATGGCCACAGGAACCGCTCACTATGACATGGCTCGCTACGGAATGGAGACATTCCGCGCCTCACCGCGACAAGCGGATCTCATGATTGTTGCTGGCCGAGTCAGTCAGAAGATGGCTCCTGTTCTGCGGCAAATTTACGACCAGATGATGGAACCCAAATGGGTCATCAGTATGGGTGTATGTGCTTCTAGTGGAGGCATGTTTAACAACTATGCGATTGTCCAAGGTGTCGACCAAGTAGTACCTGTCGATATTTATGCACCTGGGTGCCCACCCGGACCGGAAACATTGCTGCATGCCATTCTCGCCCTGCACGAAAAGATTCGTACCGGAGAACTAACTCAAAGACGTGACGAAACAGGACGAGGAGCCGAAATAGAACTGGGACACGAAGCGGCAATGGACGCACAACCTGAACCCGTCATCATCCGCACAGGGGGCCTCTATGACTGAGCCACCCGCCTCGCTTGATGAGGAGACCGAATCAGGTGAAGAAGAAATGCCTGACGACGATGTTGAAAGGCTCCACGGAGCTGCTGTGACCGTGACCAATGGTCAGACCGTCCTACATACCGATAAAGCTGAATACCACGACCTTATTGAAGCCTTAAACGATGATGATTATGGGGTATGCGTCGACCTTTGCGGTGCAGATTATCTAGGAAATGACACCCGTTCGTTACCGGCAACCGTTCCAGCAGAACGTTTCGAACTCGTCGTTAATTTGCTCGATGTTAAGGCTTCCCGGCGAATGCGTGTCAGAGTTCAGCTCCCGGAAGTAGCTCCCACAGTTGCGACTATCACGGACATTCATCCGGGAGCAGAAGCGATGGAGCGCGAAGCAAACGACATGTTCGGGATCGAGTTTGAAGGGCATCCGGATCCAACACCGATCCTGCTGCCCGATGACTGGCAAGGACATCCACTGCGCAAAGATTTTTCGATGGGACGAATTCCGGTTCAATTCAAGGCGGTTGACGGCCGGTGACGAAACTAGACCATCTTCGAAATCGAGATGCCGTTCTCAGGATGTCTGAGGCTGAAGCAGAAGAACGGGCCTCAGTTGTCGACCCCGACGATGAACGAATGATCATCAACATGGGCCCCCAACATCCTTCAACCCATGGGGTGCTTCGCGTGACCATGGAATTACAGGGCGAGACAGTCCTACGTTCGAAACCCGTTATCGGTTATCTACACACGGGTATGGAAAAGACGGCAGAGGATCTTACGTATCTGCAAGGACCGACGAATGTCACCCGAATGGACTACGCGTCACCGCTGTTCACGGAATTGACCTTTTCACTCGCAGTCGAAGCACTGCTCGAAATTGAGATCCCGGACAGAGCGACCTGGATTCGGATGCTTATGTGCGAACTAAACCGGATGTCGTCGCACCTTCTGTTTCTGGCGACAAACGGCATGGACCTAGGTGCGGTAGGCATGATGATTTACGGGTGGCGGGAACGAGAAGAAGTACTTCGTTTCTTCGAAAAGGTGACCGGTCTTCGTATGAATCACAACTACATCAGACCCGGTGGTGTAGCAGCGGACCTTCCAGACGGGTGGCGAGAAGATGTCCAAAGTATTCTCAAAGTTCTCCCGGAACGTCTTGAGCAATTCGACGTTCTAATGACCGGACAACCAATCTGGCGTGAACGAACCCAAGGAATTGGTGTCATCACTACTGAAGAAGCGCTTGCCTTAGGAGCTACGGGCCCGATTTTACGTTCGACCGGGTACGCGTGGGATCTGCGCAGAGCTATGCCTTATCTCGCGTATGACGAGGTCGATTTTGACATTGTGGTCGGTACCTATGGCGACACATTTGATCGGTACGCGATACGACTCAACGAAATTCGTGAATCGATGCGAATTGTCGAACAATGTTTGGAATTGATACCCGAAGGACCATACAGAGCCGAAGATCGCAAAGTCACACCTCCACCTCGGGCTCGTATCGATGAGTCGATGGAAGCCCTCATCCACCATTTCAAAATCTTCACCGAGGGTTTCAAGGTGCCACCTGGCGAGGTGTACACGGCAGTTGAATCACCACGCGGGGAACTCGGGTGTTATTTGGTGTCAGACGGCGGACCAAAGCCGCAACGGATGCACATACGTGCTCCGTCTTTCGTCAACCTACAAACGTTGCCGCACATGATGCATGGAGGCTTACTCGCCGACGCAATAGCAGTTATTTCATCAATCGATCCGATCATGGGGGAGGTCGATAGATGAGATTTTTTAATGACGAAAACTCGTCCTTAGCGCAAGAAATTATCGGGCGGTATCCCAAGCCGCGGTCCGCGATGATCCCTCTACTGCATCTAGCCCAAGAACAAGAAGGCTGGGTTACAGACGAGGCGATGGCAGAAATAGCAGAACTTGTAGGCACAACCAGCGCAGAAGTGCTTGGCACCTGCTCCTTCTACGAAATGTTTAAACGCCACCCGGTTGGCAAATATGTGATCAACATTTGTACGACTATGTCGTGTGCATTGATGGGCGCAGGAGATCTCATGAAACATGCTGAGCTAAGACTCGGCGTGAAGTCAGGAAGTACCACCGTCGATGGAATGTTCACGCTTGAAGGCGCCGAGTGCCAGGCTGCATGTACCGAAGCTCCTTGCCTACAGGTTAATTACAGGCACCAATACAGAGTGACCGCCAACCAGTTTGATGAATTGGTGGAAGAACTTGCTTCGTCTGATCATGAAGTGCCAGAACACGGAGTCTTGTCTCAGATTCGGCAACACATACCCGAAAATCGATCCGTAGGTGCGGTACCCCCTGAAGATGTCGCAACTGCACCAGTTTGGTTGACCGAAAATGGGGGCAACCAGTGAGCGAAATGACTGGAACCCCAATACCTCATGCCCCTGGGTTCATCGCTAATGAAACTCCGCGAATCGTGACAGCTCGTTTTGACCATGAAGATTCACACACACTTGAAAGATACGAAGCAACAGACGGCTACCAAGCTCTAAGAAAAGCTTTACAGCGAACCCCAGAAGAAGTTCATAGCGAAGTTAGAGACGCAACATTGCTTGGCCGTGGCGGTGCCGGCTTCCCCGCAGGCGTCAAATGGGGATTTTGCCCTCCTGGAGTTTGGCCTAGATACCTAGTCGTCAACGGTGATGAATCTGAGCCGGGAACCTATAAAGACAGACTGTTAATGGAGTTAGATCCCCACCAACTAATCGAAGGGTGCCTAATTGCCTGTTACGCAGTCGGGCTCAGCCAATGCTTCCTCTATATACGAGGCGAAATGGCAGTAGCGCAAGAACGCGTTGCTAAGGCCCTAAATGATGCTTACGACGCTGGCTATATCGGGAAAAATATTTTAGGCAGCGAATTTTCCGTGGACATCGTCTTGCACTGGGGCGCAGGAGCATACGTAGTTGGTGAAGAAACAGCTCTGATTGAAAGCCTTGAAGGAAATCGGGGGATGCCGAGATTGAAACCCCCTTATTTCCCAGCCTCAATAGGCCTCTATGGGCAACCAACAATCGTCAACAATGTCGAGACCTTGTCCAATCTGCCCTGGATTGTCCAACACGGCGCGGCCGCGTTCACGGCGATTGGAACTGAAAGTTCGCCAGGCACCCGGATGGTGGCCGTCAGCGGCCATGTGAAGAGACCAGGCGTGTACGAAATCGTCAACGGCACCACCACCTTTCGCGACTTGTTGTATGGCGCTGATATGTGCGGAGGGATACGCGACGACCATGAACTAAAGGCATTTGTCCCAGGTGGAGGTTCAGCCCCATGGTTCACCCCCGCCCAACTTGACTTACCATTCGAAGCGAGCCAAGTCGGCCCTCAAGGGTCCATGTTGGGTTCCGGCGCGATCATGGTGATGGACGAGACAACCGATATCCCCGCTGCAGCTCTCACCTTGACCAAGTTCTATGCTCACGAATCATGCGGCAAGTGTGTGCCATGCCGAGAAGGTGGCACCTGGCTTGAACAGATACTACGCAGGGTTGTTGAGGGGCGAGGAACCCCCCGAGATCTTGAATTACTGATAGAGGTCGGCGAAACGATTTGCCCCGGCGACTTCCCGCACGCCGCAGTCCCCTCCGAGGGGATTGAGGCTGTTCCGTTCCCATATCGGATGACCACTATCTGTTTTGTTGGGCCGTCAGCGTTCGCCCCAATTCATTCAGCGCTCACACTTTTCCGAGAAGAATTCGAAGCAAAAGTTGCTGGCAACGAACACCCAACGATGATTGAGGTGGCCGTAGATGTCTGACCAAGACCCAAGCGAAGTAACCGTCACAGTGAACGGCACCGAGATCGAAGCACAACCAGGCGAAATGCTCATCGCAGCTGCTGACCGAGCCGGCATTCACATACCAAGATTTTGCTATCACGAACGAATGTCACCCGTTGGCATGTGCCGTATGTGCCTAGTCGACGTTGACACCGGCCGTGGTCCGATGCTTCAACCATCATGCATGGTCCCAGTAGCTGAGGGAATGGTCGTTGATACCGAATCGGACGACACCAAACGAGCCCAAGAAGGGATTCTTGAGTTTCTGCTCGTCAACCACCCGCTCGACTGTCCGGTTTGCGACAAAGGTGGGGAATGTCCACTCCAAGACCAAACGATCGCCTACGGACCAGGTGAATCCCGATTTGTCGAAGAAAAGCGGCACTACGAAAAGCCGATTCCAATTTCAGATCTAGTCCATCTTGACCGAGAACGATGCATACTCTGCGACCGTTGCACTCGATTTGCCGACGAGATAGCCGGTGACCCGCTGATCCAGTTCACGGAACGGGGAAATTCAACTCAAGTACTGACATTCCCCGACGAGCCTTTCAGTTCTTACTTTTCAGGTAATACAGTCCAAATCTGTCCAGTAGGCGCCCTTACCGCGGCCCCATATCGATTCAAAGCCCGCCCATGGGACCTGGAGGAAACTGAATCAACATGCACGACCTGTTCTATGGGGTGCCGAATTTCAGTTCAGTCATCAAGAAACGAACTCGTTCGCTACCTCGGCGTAGACGTAGAGTCGGTAAACCATGGCTGGTTGTGTGACAAGGGGCGATTCAACTTCGAGGCCATCAATAGCGACGAACGCCTCACCACCCCACTCGTTCGTGACCAAGACAATCAAAGACAATTGTTAGGCACTGACTGGGGTTCTGCACTAGCGGCCGCTGCCGCGGCTATCAGCCAGGCTGGCCCCCAAGGGATAGGCATCATTGGTGGGTCACGATTGACCAATGAAGACGCATATGCCTGGTCAAAAATTGCGCGCTCAGTAATCGGAACAGACAACATTGACGCGCAACTAGGCGATGGCCTACCCGCAGAACTGGTTTTGGGTCTCCCACAAGCAACGATTGCGGATGCATGTGAAGCAGACACCGCCCTAATAATTGGCCCGGATCTCAAAGAGGAACTGGCGATATTGCATCTGCGCCTCAGAGGCGCCGCCACCAAAGGCCGAACCAAAGTTGTCCAAATAGGACCCACGGCCACTGGTAGCGATTCATACACCCAACGCTCAATTCGTTGCCAAGCCGGAGAAGCCGCAAAGGCTCTTACAGAGCTGCTTAGTAGCGATGACCAGCTAGCACAGCAACTGCGCGACGGTTCTGTCGTAACCATTCTGGGTCGTACCTCAATGGCTGAATCCGCGGACCCAGCGATGTCGGTAGCGGCAGTGATCAGAGCGGAACTCCCACACGCCACTTTCCTCCCTGCATTGCGGAGAGGAAATGTGCGCGGGGCCCTAGACATGGGTCTTGCGCCCGGTTTTCTTCCGGGGCGGACCAGGATCGATAACCCGAGCCAACCGCTCCTTCAAAAATGGAATGAGATTCCCAAAGAGCAAGGTCTTGGGACTACCGAAATGCTTCAAGCGGCGGTTGCCGGGAAAATCGAAACCCTGGTCCTTCTGGGCGCAGACCCCCTCTGCGACTTCCCGGACCGCAATCTTGCAGCAGAAGCCATTCAAAAAGTTAAAACAGTAATAGCGATCGACAACTTCGTCACTGCCTCAGTAGCCCAAGCTGACATTGTCTTGCCGGTGACGGCCTACGGAGAACAAAGCGGCACCACAACAAATATCGAAGGTCGCGTCAGTAGAGTCACCCAAAAAATAACTCCCCCGGGGTCGACTCGCGATGACTGGATGATCGCGACAGAGCTCGCCTGGCGTCTTGGTGGCGACTTGGGGTTAACGTCAAAAGAAGAAATATGGCGTGAAATTGAACAAGTAGCACCGAGCCACGCGGGCGTAACTTTAGAAAGAGTTACCAGCGACGAAACCCACGAAGGCATTCTGGTTCAACAAAGTTCGATAGATCTAACTTTGCCCGCCTTGCAAGACACCCCAATAGCGGATGGTTACGGACTGCGGCTTATAAGCGGACGCAAGCTTTGGGATGGGGCAACAACCACGGCCCATAGTCCTTCGCTTCAGCATCTAGCAGAGCCACCGACCCTGAAAGTCCACCCCAATGACCTGCAACGGCTAGGCATCCCTAGCGGTAGTGAAGTCCGCGTGATTTCCACCCGAGCAACTGAAAATCTCACAGCTGTTGCCGACAGCAATGTTCAACGCGGAACGGCAGTGCTGCCCTTCAACCAACCTGGCGGAAGCGCCAACCGCTTTATAGATGCCACCGCGGTGATTAATGACATCAGGATCGAAACGCTATGACGGGAGATCCGCTTTATATCGATGGTGTTGATTTGACCGACATCGGCATCATGGCTGTCAAAGTGCTTGTCGCCTTCACGTTTTTGCTTGTCGCCACCATGTTCATGGTCTGGTTTGAAAGAAAATTAATCTCGGACATGCAAAATCGAATAGGCCCCAATGTCGCAGGTCCATGGGGGCTATTGCAGACTTTTGCTGACGGAGTGAAGTTTTTCTTCAAAGAAGATCTCCGCCCAGAAAATGCCGACCCCTTAGTCTTTCGTCTCGCGCCATACATATCTGCAGTCACTGCATTTCTTTCTTTCGCCGTAGTCCCTATCGGAGGCTCATTTGGTGGAGGATCATCGGGAACTGTCACTATTTTTGGGCGGGAGACGTTTCTGCAGGTAGCGGACCCACCAATCGGCATCCTCCTCTTACTGGCCATGTCATCGATAGCCGTCTACGGGGTCATGCTTGCCGGATGGGCATCCGGATCGAAATATCCACTCATCGGTTCTGTCCGCGCTTCGGCGCAAGCAATCTCCTATGAAGCAGCTCTCGGAATGGCCACGGTTGTCGTTGTAATACTTGCCGGCACCCTCTCCACTCACGGCATTGTCGCTGCCCAATCAGGTGGCTTTAGTAGGTGGTTCCTTGTTTCTTCAGGAATTGTTCCATTCATTGTGTTCTTAATTGCGGCAACAGCTGAGCTAAATCGGCCGCCGTTTGACCTGGTGGAGGCAGAACAAGAGCTAGTGGGAGGCTTTCACACCGAATATTCATCTATCCGTTTTGCTTTGTTCTTTCTTGCGGAGTTCATGAATGTCATCACCATGTCCGCAATCATGGTCACTCTCTTCTTCGGAGGGCCAGCGGGGCCGATTTTGTTTGGGATGACCTGGTTCTGGCCAACCGTGTGGTTCTTACTTAAGGTCCTCGCGTTCTTGTTCGTATTCGTGTGGTTCCGCGCCACTCTTCCCAGACTTCGCTACGACCAACTGATGCACTTGGGATGGAAACTTCTGATTCCTCTAATTTTGTTCTGGCTGATGTTCATCAGCCTTAAAGAACTACGCGCCACACACGACTGGAATTGGCTAGCAACCTACGGTGCCGCGTTCATTGCATTGGCAGTTGGTGCCAGCCTTCTGCTGGCGGGGCTACGAGCCGGGGACCGCGCCTACCAAGAAGAACTAGAGGAGGCGTAATGGGATATCTCGATGGCTTCAAAGTCACCTTCATGAAACTCTTCGAAGAAAGAGTCACAACCGAATACCCCAAAGAGAAACGTCCAAAACCCGCACGATTTCACGGCCGGCACGTATTAAATCGATACGAAGACGGTATGGAAAAATGCATCGGTTGTGAACTCTGTGCAGGAGTCTGCCCAGCTAAATGCATTTATGTCCGAGGCGCCGATAACCCTGAAACGGATCCGGTTTCTCCTGGGGAACGTTACGGGTATGTATATGAGATCAATTATTTGCGATGCATCCACTGTGATCTATGCGTTGAAGCTTGCCCGACGGAGGCCATTACCGAATCCAAGCTTTTCGAATTCAGCTTTGCCAACCGTTCAGACGCCATTTACACGAAGGACGAACTGGTGGTCGACGATGATGGTCTTCCCCAACGTCAACCCTGGGAACTTTGGCACGAAGGAGATGACCTAGCCACGTCTGGTTGGATGCGTGCGACCGCGCCAGCTGGGAATCCTGATTATCAAAATCGAGTCGGCTGGAGTGGCGAACTTGGCTACGGAACGCGAAAGCCTGAAATGGGGCAACACCACCTAGACAGTCATGAGGACCCCGGAACTCCATCTGAAGAATATGGCAAGTCAGAGGATGTTCACTGATGGTAGACACCCTCGTCTTTATCATCGCCGCAGCGATATGTCTGACCGGAGCTCTGGGAGTCATTCTTGCTCGAAACCCGGTCCATTCGGCGTTGATGTTGGTGATGACACTGTTCGGGATAGCGGTTCAATTTGTAGCCCAAGAAGCACATTTTCTGGCTGCGGTCCAAGTGATTGTCTATGCAGGGGCAATCGTGGTCTTGTTTCTGTTCGTGATCATGCTGTTGGGAGTCGATCGAGCGCAGAATCTAGAACTATCCATTCTGCCCATCCAAAGATGGGCAGCCCTTGTATTCGCAGGTGGCTCACTCCTCTTACTTGGTGCCCTAATCGTGGTTGTCAACGAACCCGTTACGGGTGCCGAAGCTGTGGGAGGAACCGCATCGGGAGATGAAAATGTACGGCTCTTAGCCCGGTCGCTGTTTTCTGACCATGTGTACGCGTTTGAACTGACCTCACTGTTATTGGTGATCGCAGTAATAGGAGCGGTCGTCCTCGCGCGTAAACCGAAAGCAACCCAGAGCGCAGCAGTCGAAGAACAGGGTGACAACTAATGGAAATCACCACCGGCTGGTACCTCGTCCTTGGCGCCTTGCTCTTTGTCATTGGCGGGACAGGCCTTCTGATCCGCCGCAATCCGCTCGTCATGCTGATGTGTGTCGAACTAATGCTGAATGGTGTCAATCTCAGCTTTGTGGCATTCGCCCGACAACTGGATGACATCGGCGGCCAAACCGTCGTCTTCTTCGTTCTAGTGGTCGCGGCCGCTGAAGTGGTTGTTGGTTTAGGCCTTCTGGTGGCGATCTTGCGCCGTCAACCCGGCGCGACAGCAGACGATCTTTCGGCGCTCAGGGGGTGATCTCGTGGTTGAACTAGTTTGGCTTGTCCCAACACTTCCTTTGCTTGGCTTCTGCTTACTGTTGGTCGCCGGTCGCGTCTTCGGCGAACCCCGAGCAGGATGGATAGCGACAGCAGCAGCGGCAACATCTTTTGTAGTGACCTTGGTCGTATTCGTCGGGTTGCTAGGCAAAGACGGTCACGCAGGTGAACGTTCATACGAATTCATTCTCTTCGACTGGCTACCAGCCGGGTCTTTGAAGGTTGAAGCCGGATTTTTAGTTGACCCCCTATCGATCACCATGGCCCTATTCGTCACTGGGGTCGGAGCGTTAATCCACTTGTACTCGATCGGCTACATGCATGGGGACCCCAAGTATTCAAAATTTTTCCTGTACCTGAATCTCTTCCTGTTCTCAATGCTCATGTTGGTATTTGGGAACAATTTGGTTGTCACTTTCCTGGGTTGGGAAGGCGTCGGCGCCTGCTCCTATTTCCTCATTTCCTTTTGGCATCAAAAAGAAAGCGCGGCCACTGCCGGCAAAAAGGCTTTCGTCACGAACCGAGTGGGTGATTGGGGATTCATGATCGCCACATTCGCTATCTGGTCAGCCCTAGGCACCGTCACCTATACAGAAATTGCTAACTCACCTGCGATGTCAGCGGCGACAGGAACAGCGGTCTCTCTCCTCTTGTTTGTCGCAGCAGCAGGAAAATCGGCACAACTACCGCTCTACGTATGGTTGCCCGACGCGATGGAAGGACCAACCCCTGTGTCGGCGATGGTGCACGCCGCGACCATGGTTACCTCAGGGGTTTATTTGCTAGTTCGAATGAACAACGTCCTGACTGAGGATGCCCTGCTTATCATCGCAGTGATAGGCGCAGCGACGGCCCTATTTGCTGCTTTGTGTGCCGTCGCCCAACACGACATCAAAAAGGTATTGGCGTACTCCACGATCAGCCAATTGGGGTACATGTTTCTAGCGATCGGTTCGGGAGCCTACGTGGCCGCAATTTTTCACGTGATAACCCACGCCTTTTTCAAAGCATTGCTGTTCCTAGGTTCAGGCTCAGTGATTCACGGAATGCACGACGAACAGGACATGCGAAAGATGGGAGCTTTACGCGCAGCTATGCCCATCACCGCCGCCACGTTTATTGTGGGATGGCTAGCAATAGCGGGTGTCCCACCATTCTCGGGCTTCTGGTCCAAAGACGAAATACTGCTAGCCGCCTGGGAACAAAAAAACATCGGGCCCCTGTTATGGGCTGTCGGTCTCATCACAGCGTTCCTCACGGCCTATTACATGAGTCGCCAAGTGATCCTTGTGTTCTTCGGTGAACAGCGATGGGAAGAAGACGTCAACCCACACGAATCAACTTGGACCATGACAACTCCTCTATGTGTGCTAGCTGGAGCAGCAATAGTTGGAGGAGCTATCAACCTGCCACTCGTAAAAGACTGGCTAATACTCGAGCACTTTCTAGAGCCCATCTTCCATCACCCACACCACTTCTCTTCAGGGACTACAACGAAAATAGTTCTCGCCATCGTTTCCGTGGCCGCTGGACTCGTCGGAATATCGATAGCGACGCTGAGCTGGTTAATGCGACGAATCCCAACCGAATCCCTAGAACCTGAGCTCCTTGAAAACGCGATGTATGTCGACGCGACCTACGCGCGAGTAGTTGGGGGTGTGGGCACCACAGGGTTCCAAAAGACAGCAGATTTCGACGCTGAAATAGTTGACGGGACAATCAATGGTGTTGGCCGACTGGTTATGAAACTCGGTCAACTCATTCAACCGACACAATCTGGCTACATGCGCAACTATGCAGTAGGAGTAGCAGTGGGGGCGCTTGCGATAGTGGTGGTCTTGGCCTGGGGGTTGCTGTTGTGATCCAACTAGTAGCTGCCCAGACCGCTTCATCTTTCCCGGTCTTAAATGCGCTCATCATCGTACCCATCGCCGGTGCGTTAGTAGTGGTGCTACTGCCTAACAGCCGACCTGAACTGATGCGGCCTGTCGGAGCCATATTTGCTTCAATCGCCGCAGCGCTTTCGTTATATGTAATGGCCCAGTTTTCAATTCATGAGGCTGGGTTTCAATTCCAATCGATTCAATCATGGATCCCCAGTCTCGGTATCAACTGGCATGTAGGTGTTGATGGAATCTCACTTTGGTTGGTCGTACTTACGGGTCTAATCACACCAATAGTGCTCATTGCAGTTGACCCTCATCACGACCCAAAGCCCTACACAGCTTGGTTGCTTTTGCTGCAAGCCGGATCTTTTGGGGCCTTTCTGGCACTTGACCTTTTCCTCTTCTTCGTGATGTTTGAAATCGTATTGGTCCCTATGTACATGCTTATCGGCGGATGGGGTTATGACGACCGCCGCTACGCAGCAACCAAATTTTTCTTGTACACCATGGCCGGCTCAGCGCTCATGCTTGTCGCGATTGTGAGTGTCGCAACGCTGAGCGCCGGTAACCAAGACATCACCTTCAACGTAGTCGAACTAGCCCAACGTCAAGCTCTCTCAACGAACACAGCACGGCTGTGTTTCCTCGCCTTCGCGCTGGCCTTTGTTATCAAGGTGCCGATCGTTCCAGTTCACACCTGGTTACCTGATGCGCACACTCAAGCACCAACAGCTGGGTCGGTAGTCCTAGCTGCGGTCATGCTCAAATTGGGAACCTATGGGCTGCTGCGTTTCGGCCTATACCTATTCCCAGAAGCATCTGTCTGGGCCGCTCCAACCCTGGCCACGTTGGGCGTCATAGGAGTTGTGTACGGCGCGATCGTTGCCACGATGCAAAAGGACCTAAAACGGCTTGTCGCATATTCCTCAGTTGCGCACATGGGCTTCATAGTTCTTGGCATCTTCGCCTTCACCACCCAAAGCCTCGAAGGAGGAGTGCTACAGATGATCAATCACGGTCTGTCGACCGGAGCGCTCTTCCTTATGGTCGGCATGCTGTATGAGAGAAGAAAAACACGAGCGATCGAAGAACTCAGTGGCATCCAGTCTGCAGCTCCGGTCTTTGCTGGCTTTTTCACTGTCGTCATGCTGTCATCCATCGGGGTACCGGGATTGAATGGATTTGTCGGTGAATTCCTGGTGCTAATTGGGTCATACGAAACGCGTCGCTGGTGGACGGTCATAGCTGCGACCGGGGTAATCCTCGCAGCCCTCTATCTCTTATGGGCTTACCAAAGAGTCTTTCATGGAGAACCAACCCCAGACGATGAGCAAACACCAGATCTCACTCTCAAAGAAGGTTTGGTGTTGGCCCCGTTTATCGCGGGAATCGTTTTTCTAGGTCTGTACCCCAAACCGTTACTAGAACGAATAGAACCAGCCGTTGACGACCTCATATCGCATCTTGAACAGCACTCTGATTATGTTCAGCCTGATCTAGGAGCTCCCGTAGTTGTAGACGAAAATCACGGAAGCGAGGACGACCACTAATGGGCGCCCTGCAAATTCTCGGATTCGTTGGACCATCAGTTAACTGGTGGGCTTTGCTACCGCAAATCATTCTCTTAGGTGCAGCACTACTCATCTTGCTTGCCAGCGCCCTTGCACCGCAGCGAACATCAACAGCTTTCACAACCATCACCACACTCTGCTCGGCGATCACCTCGTCCATCGTTGCCATAGGACTCTGGAACGACGTTAAAACTGGCGGCCCTTCGTCATCAATAGCGTCGGCCTTTGGAATTGATGGGTTCAGCATCTTTTTCACCCTGCTGATCTTGATCGGCCTTGCAGCTACAGCGCTCCTTTCACACGGCTATTTAGATCGTGAAGGGATTGATCCACCCGAGTTTCATGCACTGCTGCTGTGCTCAGCTGCCGGCGCGATCGTCATGGCATCAGCCAACGACCTGATAGTGATGTTTCTCGGTCTAGAAGCTCTATCCATAGGCATCTACGTCATGATCGCAATGCATCATCGACGGTCAGAAGCGCGAGAATCAGCGATCAAATACTTTGTTCTTGGAGCATTCAGCTCAGCGTTCTTGCTCTATGGAATAGCACTTACCTACGGAGCGACGGGGTCCACGAACCTCGTCCATATCCGCAACTATCTCGACGCAGTGGTGTTCCGGGACCAGCATTTACTTATGGCAGCTATGGCGCTCTTACTTGTCGGCCTTTCGTTCAAAGTAGCCGCAGCACCCTTCCACTTCTGGGCCCCAGATGTGTACCAAGGCGCCCCCAGCCCCGTAACTGGGTGGATGGCCTCAATAGCCAAGGCTGCTGGTTTCGCCGCCCTACTAAGAATCTTCTTCGCGGCTTTTGCCAGCCATGACGTCGATTGGGCCCCCATAGTTGGAGTGCTAGCTCTTATTACTCTGGTCGTGGGCGCTGTAATGGCCATACTGCAGACTGACGTCAAACGAATGCTTGCGTTCTCATCAGTGAGCCATGCCGGGTACGTTCTTGTAGCTGTCCACGCGGCAAGTGCTGAGGGCACTTCAGCAGCACTCTTCTACCTCTTTACCTACACCCTTATGGTGTTGGGAACCTTTGCAGTCGTTGGCGCAATGGGAACTGACGATGGACACCCTCTGAGCCGATATGCAGGTCTAGGGCACAGTCGGCCGATATTAGCCATCGGGTTCACCGTGCTCTTGCTCGCCCAAGCCGGAATTCCGACAACCTCTGGATTCATTGCGAAATTCCAAGTTATCGCGGCGGCCGTTAATAACGAGAGCTACTTCGTAGCTGGGGTAGCTATGGTGACCGCTGTCATCGGCGCCTTTATGTACCTGCGCATCGTGATGGCCATGTATGTGACAGATGAGGAAAAAGAGAGGACCTCACCGACATGGCACTGGACCACTTCAGTGGTCGTGATCGCCGCAGTCAGCTTCACTATTCTCATCGGAGTAGTGCCCCAACTTCTCATCGAATTCGCTGAAGATGCAGTCCCGATATTGATCCGAGGGTGAGGTTCTAGAAGGTGTCAAATGGCCAATACAGGCCTTGTGAAAGAGGAAACAAGAATCGTGGCCAACAATCACGTCTTTTCTCTTCAAGGCACGATAACTTTCACTACGTCCGAAGCCCGCGGAATGAGGCACCGCGCAGGGTTTTGGCAAGTCCCGAAACCCCTAACTAGTCTCAATAATCGTGTCGGAATTACTGCGGAGTTACCTGACTGTCGGCATCTTCGGTGTTGCGGCTATTGCCATGGCTGGGGCCATGCTGACCATCGCACGGATCCTCCGACCGCAGCGTCCAACTCCACAGAAGTTGATCGCGTATGAAAGTGGAGTTGACCCTGTAGGTGGGGACTGGGCTCAGAGCCAGATTCGGTACTACGTCTTCGCGGTTTTGTTTGTCCTTTTTGATGTTGAAGCAGTTTTCATTTTCCCGTGGGCGACCCGTTTAGAAATCTATGGAACCTTCGGCTTAGTTGAAATGGCGATCTTCATTTTCATTCTCGTACTCGGCTTGTTTTATGCCTGGCGTAAGGGTGTCCTGAGATGGGTTTGAGGAAGGCTGGATAGATGGGACTGATCGATAAAGGCAAAATGCCGAAACCTCTCAGTTGGCTTCTCAACTTCGGCCGCGCCCGTTCACTTTGGGTATATCAGTGGGGACTTGCCTGTTGTGCAATCGAAATGGGGGCAGCCTTTGGTTCACCCCGATATGACGTTATGCGACTAGGGGTCATCCCGTTCCCGGCGAGCCCTAGGCAGGCAGACCTAGTAGTGATTTCGGGAACAGTTACCGACAAAATGTCGCCGGTAATCCTCCGGCTGTACGAACAAATGCCGGAACCTAAATACGTCATATCAATGGGCTCATGCGCTAACTGTGGCGGCCCTTATTGGGATAGTTATTCAGTCACTAAAGGCGTAGACCAACTGATCCCAGTAGATGTGTATGTTCCAGGATGCCCCCCAAGGCCTGAGGCTCTGCTCGAAGGCATTGTCATGCTGCAAGAACGGATCCAATCTGAAGACATAACTGAGAAGTGGCAGGGTCCGCCCATAGTGGTGGAGGGGTGAGCCAGTGACCGACGAAGCTCCCGCTGAAGAAACCGCTCTCCCCGATGAGAAAAGGGAAGCCCTTCTGGCTCATTTTTCGGAAAGTCTCGGCGAAAGCCTTGTCGAGTCTCACCTTCAACCTCATGAAGACTTATGGTTGCGAGTGACGGCAGAGAGTTGGCAGGATTCGATAAGGACGGTGAAATCTGCTGGGTTTGAATACTTCGGCTTCTTATCTGCCATCGACTGGGATATAGCCCCCGAAGGACGATACGAAGACACCGAATTCGATTCAGGCCTAGAGGAAGAAGACGACGAGCCGGTCGAAATAGATAATTCGACAGGCCATGGAGGCGGAGACAGTCGCTTCCAGATTTTGGCGCAGCTCTACTCGCTTAGCCGACAAGTGGGTCTGATACTAAAAACTGATGTAGGCGAAGATATGACCGTCGAAACCATCCGCGACGTGTTCCCTGGTGCGGACTGGCATGAACGCGAGGCGCATGAAATGTTCGGGATCTCCTTCCGTGGGCACCCAACCTTGCAACCTTTATATTTGCCAACTGAATTCGAAGGCCACCCACTTAGAAAAGACTTCCCTTTGCTTGCCCGTCAGGTAAAACCATGGCCGGGAGTCGTTGATATAGAAGAGATACCAGAACATTTGGAAGCCCAGCTTGAGGCTGAAGTGATGGCGGCATTCGAAGCCAACGGAGGCGCTTCATGACTGCTACCTCTGACCGAGAACAGATGGCCTATGTAAGTTCCCAAGCAGCTGATGCTCGAGTAAATGTCGAACTCGATACAGGGGACATGACCCTAAACATAGGGCCACAACATCCAGCGACTCACGGAACCTTGCGTCTCGCTTGCCGACTTGACGGTGAACAGGTCGTGGTAGCTGAACCGATCATGGGCTACATGCACCGTGGCTATGAGAAGCTCTGTGAAGTTCGCACCTACCCACAATGCACCACCCTGATCAATCGCATCGACTGGCTAGGTAGCTTCGCCAATGAAGTACCTTTCATTCTGGCTGCAGAGCGTTTGATGGAAGTAGAAGCACCACCGCGAGCTCAGTGGATCAGAACAATCCTTTTCGAACTAAGTCGAGTAGCGAATCTGGCGCTGTTCCTCGGCGATATGGGAGTCCAAATTGGTGCCCTCACGCCAGTGTTCTTCGCATTCCGAGACCGGGAACGAGTGCTCAACCAGATTGAAGAGGTCACCGGTGGACGTTTCCACCCGAATTTTGATCGAATTGGCGGACTAAAAGATGACATCCCCAAAGGATGGGTCGAGGAGACCCGTTCGGTGATGGTAAAGATGCGGACCTTCTGTGACGAGATGGAAGACCTACTGGTCGGAAACGAAATTTTCCAAGCCCGATGTCGAGGAGTGGGTGTTATCCCTCCTGAAGTCGCACTTGGGTACGGACTCTCGGGAGCAAATCTGCGCGCGAGCGGTGTCGACTGGGATCTCCGAAGAGACGCAAACCCCGGTTTGGCTTGGGATCAAGTTGATTGGCGCGTATGGACACACCCTGATGGCGATTCCTTTGCGCGTTATTGGGTTCGGTTACAAGAAACTCGAGAAGCCACGCACATAGTGGACCAACTCTTAGACGGAATTCCAAGCGGCCCTATCATGGCCAAAGTTCCGAGAATTATTAAGGTTCCGGCTGGTGAGGCATACTTGTCAACCGAAAATCCTCTGGGAGAAATGGGCTACTACATCGTCAGCAAAGGCGATTTGGGGCCCTTCCGAGTCAAAATCCGCACTCCTAGTTTCAACAACATATCGATCGTTCCTTGGGTGATGAAGGGTGTCTACGTTCCAGACGTCATCACCATCTTGGGCTCCCTGTACTTCATCTTGGGAGATATTGACCGGTGACGACACTGCTTGCTCTTCCTTACTGGCAAGAAACCGGGATTAAGCTCGGATTGGCTCTAGTCGTAATCCCGACGACGTCCTTGATTCTCGTATATCTATTTCTGTTCAAGATGATGGCGTTTATGCAAAGCCGCCTGGGCCCCAACGACACAGGGCCGTATGGAACGCTCCAGCTAATAGCTGAAGCAATTAAATTCCTGCAAAAAGAAGACATTCACCCGGCGCAGGCCGACCGTCGGGTGTTCCGAATGGCGCCGGTGGTGGTGCTTGCTTCCACCTTTCTGCTTTACGTAGTTCTCCCCGCCGGACCGGATGCGGTCGTCCAAGATCTCGACACCGGCGTTTTCTATGCGATGGCGGTTTCGTCGCTCTCAGTTCTGGGCATTTTGATGGCGGGATGGGCATCAGCTAACAAGTACGCACTTCTGGGCGGCCTACGAGCTGCTGGCCAACTGATTGCTTATGAACTTCCACTGATTCTTGCCGTCATGGGTGTTGTGATCCAAGCTGAAACACTTAATTTGCAGGGAATAGTGGAAGCGCAGGCAACTGGAGAGATCTTTGGCTTCGGTGGAATCGGCAACCCCTTCATCCTCACTCAATTTTTAGCCTTCCTCATATTTATGATCGCAGCGCAAGCGGAATTAACTCAAACACCGTTTGATATGCCGGTCGCTGAAACTGAATTGGTCGGCGGTTTCCATGTCGAATACACAGGATTCCGATTTTTGCTGTTCTTTATGGCGGAATTTGGTACAGCGTTCGCATTTTCGGCTCTCGCCTCAGTGATGTTCCTTGGAGGTTGGTGGATCCCGGGCTTCGATGTTGACGACAACATCTTGAATGTGTTGGGTCCGGGCGTGATGCTTGCCAAAATTCTTCTCGTTGCATTCTTCATATTTTGGGTTCGATTTACATACCCGAGACTTCGCGAAGATCAACTGCAGAAGTTCGCGTGGAAAGTACTGATTCCTTTGGCCTTGGCAAACATTGTTCTAACCGGAATATTTAAGGTGGTCTTCTGATGCCACAGCTACCCGGTCTTATCAAAGGTCTCGGTGTAACCGCTAAAACAGCGGGCCGCACCCTGTTCCCCAAACGCGGATGGAAGACGCTCATTCCAGCCCCGCAAATAGGTGCTGTCACGGTCCAATATCCCCATGAGAAAGAGGCCCCCCCGGAGCGTGCCAGAGGAGTTATTGCTCTGCATGAGGAGAACTGCACTGCGTGCATGCTCTGCTCTCGTTCCTGTCCTGACTGGTGTATCTACATTGAGGGACACAAAGTAAAGGCGCCGCCTCGAAGAGAGGGCGGCAAGCCTCGTACGGTCAATATGCTTGATCGGTTCGATATTGATTATGCCCTGTGCATGTACTGCGGTATATGTGTCGACGTGTGTCCGTTCGACGCACTTTTCTGGACGCCAGAATACGAATACAGCGAGCCTCGGATCGCCGATTTACTGCATGACAAAGATCGCTTGGGTGAGTGGATGGAGACCGTTCCTGACTTCCTTGACTACGAAGCAGGTTCTGAACAGAAGGTCAGAAAGGTCCCGAGGTAAGACTTAATGGTCGCTCAAAATATTTTCTTCGGGATCCTGTCAGCCATCGTCATCCTTTCTGCATTGCGCATGGTCACTACACGAAACATTGTGCATGCAGCGCTGTATCTAGTCGCAGTCCTAGCTGGTCTTGGTGCCCTGTATGTGCTTTTGACAGCAGAATTTGTGGCTACCACTCAGGTTCTTGTTTATATCGGCGCTGTGATGGTTCTTTTCTTGTTTGGGATCATGCTCACCAAAGCCCCTCTTGGAAATGCTATGGAAATGACGGGCAAGCAATGGCCAATAGCGGCAGGAGTTGCCGCTCTTCTGGGAGGGGTAATCGTTTACTCCTTGGTCAACCATTTCGGTTCTGACCGTCTTGTCACTGATGGACCGATTTATCGAACCGCAGATGTCTCAGACGAAGTGTTCTCCACATATATCGTTCCATTCGAAGCTGTGTCAGTGTTGCTGCTCGCAGCGCTCATAGGTGCGATTGTGTTAGCGAGAAAGGACTGATGTGCTACTAAACCAGTTCCTCATTCTCGGAGCAGCCCTATTCGCTGTTGGGGTATATGGAGTCCTCGCACGTCGAAACGGTGTGATGGTCCTGATGTCCATCGAATTGATGCTCAATGCAGTCAACATCAACCTGGTTGTTTTTGGTGTTCAACACGGCGTCGTTTCCGGTCAAGTATTTGCACTTTTCGTAATAGCAGTTGCTGCTGCAGAAGTTGGCGTGGGTCTTGCCATTGTCCTTCTTCTCTACCGCAACCGAACCAGCATCGATGTTGAAGACTTCGATCTGATGCGGGGATAGGGCAGAACTATGTGGATGTTAGAGAACGCCTTCCTTATTCCCCTGATACCGGCAATTTCTTTTGTCGTAATACTCTTTTTTGGGAAGCGCTATATCGGTGCTGATCGGGTTCACGTTGTCGGTATAACGGCGTTGAGCCTCGTGTGGCTTCTATCTGCTGTAGCGGCGTTTCAATGGACGCAACGGGTTGAAAATCCGACACCTGATGCTGTTGTCCAAATAGAACACCATGGCGATGACCATGGCGATGACCATGGCGATGACCATGGCGATGACCATGGCGATGACCATGGCGATGACCATGGCGATGACCATGGCGCCGCAGTTGGAGATTCTGAAGGCGGCCATGGGGGAGGCCATTCAAGCCCACTGATCCGACCGGTCATATCAACGTTCTCTCAGTGGTGGTCAAATGCAGGTGTCGACTTTGCGGTCGGAACCTTCGTCGATGGCCAGACCGTGCTTCTCCTTATGGTCGTCGCGACCATCTCTCTTCTAGTTCACATCTACTCCACTGAATATGTGAAAGGGGACCGCAGGTACCTCCACTACTACGCATTTTTGAGTCTCTTCACCGCTTCAATGCTGTTCTTCGTGATGGCCCAGAACATCATCCAACTGATTGTGGGTTGGGAGTTAGTGGGTGTTTGCTCCTTCGTCTTGATCGGCCATTGGTGGGAAGAGAAGCCCAATACTGACGCTGCCCTAAAAGCATTCCTAACAAATCGAGTCGGAGATGTGGGGCTGCTGGTTGGAATGATTGTGCTGTGGGGGACTTTCCAAACCTTCGATATTGATGCCATCAACACGCTGATTTCAACAAACCCAGGTGCTCACCACCTTGCCCTGTTGGTCGCAGCGTGCTGCCTTATGGCTGCGGTCGCATCGAAATCTGGTCAATTCCCGCTCCATACTTGGCTTCCAGACGCAATGGCTGGACCGACACCCGTCTCTGCGCTAATCCATGCCGCGACGATGGTTGTCGCCGGTGTCTATATGATCGCTCGGCTATACCCAGTCTTTTATGAAGGGTTTTCGATCGGTACGAGTTCGATCAATCTGATGGCCTTTATCGGAGGCTTTACTGCGCTAATTGGTGCCGGGCTCGCGTTCGCCCAATGGGACATCAAGAAGGTTCTCGCGTACTCAACAGTCTCCCAACTCGGCTACATGGTGATGGCCTTAGGTGTTGGGGCATGGACTGCCGCGATGTTCCACCTATTTACACACGCATTCTTCAAAGCCTGTTTGTTCCTCGGAGCTGGTTCAGTAAGCCATGCGGCACATCACACCTTCGACATGCGGGAAATGGGCGGTCTAAGAAAAGACATGCCACACACCTACCGCACCTTTGTGATTTCCTCACTTGCTCTAGCGGGAATCTTTCCCTTTGCCGGGTTTTGGTCAAAGGACGAGATTTTGTTGGGATCCCTCGTAGGTCAACAAAATGGCTACCCCTTAATGCTCATTTTCGGTTGCGCTGTGGCGCTGATGACAGCGGCTTACATGACGCGCGTCATTTGGTACACCTTCCACGGCGAATTTCGTGGCCATGGCCAGCCTCATGAATCACCCAAAGTCATGACTGTTCCACTATGGATTCTTGCCGGAATGGCCGTGGTTGCCGGGGCGTTCAACCTGCCAGGACCTGTCCTAGAACCAATAGGGCTCGAAGGGCTTGCTCATCGAATTCAGACATACGCGGAACCCTCAGTTTATTTAAATGGTTTGGGGTTATCACACCCGGACCCATCCTTAACAATGGCGTTGGTCGGGTTAGCGTTAGCCCTGTCAGGCATAGTGATCACTTACCTCTACTACTGGCGACGCCGTGGTTTACACGGCCTGACGGAACGCAATCGGTATGCCCGAACCGGGTACAAGGTTCTGGAGAACAAGTATTACCTTGATCATCTGTACAACGACGTTGTGGTCGATACGGTGAAGCGACCCATCGCAAAATGGGCCAACGACTTCAACCAGAATGTTCTAGATCGAGCGGTTAACACAGCGGGAGAGACCGCTCGAGATGTTGGTCGATGGGTGTACAAGTGGATCGATCAAGGTGCTATTGACGGATCCGTCAATGCAGCAGCCCGCGGCGCGGACTCCTCAGGAGAGGGTCTTCGCTCTATTCAGTCCGGAAAAGTTCAGAACTACGGTCAGTTGCTCTTCGGAGCTGCCGCCGTTCTGGCCATAGTCTTCGTGATCGTCGTATAGGAGCAGCACAGTGGAAGTGACAGGATTTGATACCTGGGTCTTGAGCCTGGCGGTGTTCCTGCCCTTGGTAGGCGCACTGGTCATCATGTTGATCCCTAAAGCATATGAAGCAGAGCTCAAGCTGGTTGCCTTGGGTTCATCTCTCATGGCGCTTGTTGTGGGAGCTTATATAGCGGTCCAGTTTGACTACGGTGCGGCCGGAGAACTCCAGTTTGTAGTCGACAAAGGCTGGATTGATGTCATTAACAGCCGATACATAGTTGGTCTTGATGGGCTCTCGCTCCCGTTGCTTTTGTTATCACTCGTCGTAGTCCCTCTTTGTCTTATCTACAGTTGGAACCACATCCCTGATCCCGGCAACCCGAAGGCCTTCTTCGTGCTGTTGCTCATCTTGTCGACAGGAATGAATGGCTCGTTCGTCGCTCAGGACATGATTCTTTTCTTCGTGTTCTTCGAAGTGGTGCTCCTCCCCATGTACTTCCTAATCGGAGTTTGGGGTGGCGAAGACCGACGATACGCCTCTCTGAAATTCTTCCTGTATACCTTGTTCGGTTCAGCCCTGATGATCATCAGCTTCTTAGCTTTGTTCTTCCTCTCCAAGGACGCTTCAGGAGAACTGCTCCAGACCTTTGACATGAGAGTTCTCACAGACGTTGCAGGGGTAGGAATCATCAAGAGCACTCAGGTCTGGATCTTCGCGGGGCTATTCATGGGCTTCGGCATAAAAGTCCCGATGTTCCCATTTCATACGTGGCTCCCCGACGCCCATACCCAGGCTCCAACCGTCGGCTCGGTGATTCTTGCTGCCGTCCTCCTGAAATTAGGTACCTACGGCTTTATCCGAATAGCCATTCCATTCTTGCCGGAAGGCGCAATCGCGTGGGCGCCGTGGATAGGACTCCTCGCCGTAATCGGGATCATCTATGGCGCCTTGGGCTGTCTCGCCCAGAAAGACATGAAGCGTCTCATTGCCTTCTCTTCAGTAGCTCATATGGGCTTTGTAATGCTTGGCATAGCGACTCTGACTGACTTCGGCATTAACGCCGCAGTGTTTGGAATGATCGCTCACGGGTTAATCACCGGCATGCTCTTCTTCGTGGCCGGCTCAATCAAAGAGCGTTACCACACGCTTGAGATCTCTCGGCTCGGTGGCCTTCTCAAAGCCGCGCCACGCATGGGTTGGATCCTCGGTTTTGCATCGATGGCCTCATTAGGTTTGCCTGGATTAGCAGGCTTCTGGGGTGAATTCCCAGCAATTTTGGCCGCATACAATCCTGGTGCTGGCATGCCTGAAGAAACGTTCCGCACGTACATGGTTATTGCAGCAATTGGGACAGTACTTGCAGCGGGCTATCTACTCTGGCTCTACCAAAGAACGGCCTTCGGTGAGCCAACCGAAGAGTTTGCCGGCCATGAAATAGCTGACGTTAATCGCGACGAATGGATTGCCTGGACACCATTTCTAATCGGAATAGTCCTATTTGGTATCTGGCCCAACCTGATCTTCAACGTAACCGACGATGTAGTAAGTGGGATCACTGCAACCGTCGAGGCGATAGCGGCTGGCAGCTGAAGATGGAAGCCCTGCTCGCCTTCTCGCGTCCTGCGCTTGACTGGCATGCCCTCGCGCCCGAACTGACCCTCCTCGCATTCGGAACGCTGATCACAGTCGTCGACATCATCTGGGACGATCGTTCTAAACAAGCAATGCCCACCTTGGCAGGAATGGGCCTGCTCGCAACCCTGCTTCCGATCTTGACTCTCGCAGTCGACGGCACCGAACGATCAATGTTTGGAGGCGCCTATGTAGTAGATGACTTTTCGCTAGTACTGAAAGCGCTCTTCCTTATATCGGGCTACATCGTGATCCTGATGTCCGTCGACTACATACGTGACGGCGACTACTACGAAAATGAGTACTACACCCTGATGCTCACCTCATTGCTCGGCATGGTGATGATGAGCAGCTCCCGGGACCTAATTAGTGTCTTCGTAGCTCTTGAACTGCTGTCCATCCCTGCCTACATGCTTGCCGCATGGCGAAAGGGAGGAGCACGATCAAACGAAGCAGGCCTTAAGTACTACCTAATGGGAGTATTTGCCTCGGCAGTCATGCTCTATGGAATGTCGCTGGTATATGGACTCGCTGGTTCAACCACCTTCGGGGTAATAGCGCAAGAGCTTGGCTCGGGCGCAGCAAACCCAGTCGCTATTCTCGGGATCCTTTTCATCCTGATTGGCTTCGCCTTCAAAGTATCGGCCGTCCCTTTCCATACATGGGCACCAGATACCTATGAGGGAGCTCCAACGCCGGTCACAGCTTTCCTTGCCGTAGCGTCCAAAACTGCTGGAATGGTCGCGCTAATCCAACTTGTCTTCGTTGCCTTCCCCGGCCGCGACGACGTCGTCCAGCCGTTCTTCTGGTTGATTGCCGCATTAACAATGACCATCGGCAATCTCATTGCTCTTCGCCAGAACAATATTGTTCGGCTACTTGCATATTCAGGTGTCGCCCAGGGCGGATTTATGTTGGTCCCATTCGCCGTTGCCGCTGAAGCACCAGCACGCGCATTTGAAGCCGTCGTCATCTATATGGCGATATATGCATTCATGAATCTTGGTGCCTTCACAGTTGTATTGGCGGTAGCACGGAAAACCCGTTCTGGTGAAATCGATAGCTATGGAGGACTCTTCCAATACGCGCCAGGTCTTGCTGTCGCAATGACAGTATTTCTGGCAGCGTTAGCAGGAATTCCGCCCGCTGGTGGATGGTTCGCAAAGTTTGGGCTTTTCAGAGCCCTGTTAGACGCTGGTGGAGGCTGGGCGGCAAGTCTCGGCGTCATCGTTGCCATCAACACCGTTATCGCTTTCGCCTACTACGCGCGAATCCTCGTCCAAATGTGGTTCCAACCAGTGCCCGATGGTGATGAGCGGCCAATTGTGATCACGGGAGCGCTACGAGCTGCATTGGCAGTGACGCTAGTAGCGACAATGGCATTTGGAGTCCTGCCAGGCCTCGTCGGACACTTTGGCGAAGTTTCAGTACTGTCTGCTCTGGGCGGATAGGAAGACAAGGTTGAACCACTCGAATGGTCATGCTCCATGACACGGTTCGATTTGTTTGCAGAGGACGCCCTATACGGAACCCAGGGCTTTTACACACAGCTTGGAACAGCGGGAACTGACGGCGCCGATTTTGTTACTTCCCCTGAAACAAGTCCCCTCTTCGGTGCCTGTATCGCGGCCTATCTGGACCAGGTATGGCATGACATGAAATGCCCGGACCCGTTTGTAGTGATTGAAGGTGGATCAGGAACCGGAACCCTATGCAGGGACATTTTTCTGTCCGTCCAAGATTGCAGCGACGCCCTGCGCTACGTGATGGTCGAGCGATCAGATCGACAACGAGAAATTGGGTTCAGTCGAGTAACAACGACTTGCTTCGCAGATTCAGAAGAAGTCCCACTTGCCGCATTAAAAGACCTACCAGCTGGATCCTTTACAGGAGTGGTGCTCGCAAATGAACTGCTAGATAATCTTCCACCACGGGTGGTGCGCAAAGCCACAACAGGATGGCTGGAGCTCCATATCGAAAACGGTGCCGAAGTTTGGCATCGCGCGCCTAAGCCAGCCGAAGACATGGCTTCAGCCGTGGCACCCAACGCGCCAATAGGAGCCACCCACCCCTTACATCTCAAAGCTGCAGTATGGGTAAATCGAGCTATAAAGCTTCTAGATCGCGGCAGAATCTTGACCTTTGACTATGGCGTGGAAAGGTCAGAAATGTTTAACGACCGACCCCTAGGTGAATGGTTGCGGACCTATAAAGGCCACCGCCGAGCCGGAGTGCCCTACAACGACCCAGGGACTTGTGACATTACCTGCGATGTCGCGTTTGACCAGTTGCCAGGTTCGCCCACCATCAGCCTTCAGTCAGACTGGCTTGCATCTAACGGCATAGGCACCATGACCGAATGGGCTCGAGAGAAATGGCAAGAAGTAGCTGCCTCACCTGACTCAACCGCGGTAGCCGCTCGACAAGTGTTGGCTGAGGCTGCCGCGCTCACGGATCGAACAGGACTTGGAGCGTTCCTAGTCGCAGAATGGCAAATAGGCGATTAATGAGATCTCATCCGAACGAGAAGCAACTAGGAGCTAGGCTCGCAGGCTGTTGAGCCCAAGTTGAGGGGACCTTCCACGAAGGGGAATCGAGATGTCCGAACCAACGATCGAAGACTATTACGTAGAAGACCGGACCTTCCCACCATCAGACACTTTCCAGAGCGAAGCAATAATCACCGATAGAAGTTTGTACGAGGAAGCTGAAGCCGACAGGCTCGGCTTTTGGGCTCGGCAAGCAAGAGAACTCGTTAGCTGGTTCGAAGACTTCGACACCGTTCTTGAATGGGATCTCCCATTCGCCAAATGGTTTATCGGTGGGAAGCTCAACATTTCCTATAACTGTCTCGACCGACACGTGGAAGCCGGACGAGGAGACAAGGTTGCCTTCCACTGGGAAGGCGAACCTGGAGATACCAGAACCATCAACTACAGCGAACTTCTCGAAGAAGTGTCCAAGTTCGCGAACGTGATGAAATCTTTAGGTGTCGAAAAGGGCGACCGCGTCTGTATTTACATGCCGATGATCCCTGAACTTCCAGTAGCGATGTTGGCATGCGCCAGAATTGGTGCACCCCACTCAATTGTCTTCGGTGGATTTTCAGCTGACTCATTGTCAGACCGAATCGATGACGCAAGCGCCAAACTTCTCATAACAGCAGATGGTGGCTACAGGCGCGGGGACCCGTTCCCCCTCAAAGACACAGCGGATGCTTCGGTTGAAGCAACCTCAACGATCGACAATGTTGTGGTAGTTCAACGCACAGGCCAAGACGTCGCCTGGAACGAAACGGTCGATCACTGGTACCACGAATTAATGGAGACGGCCTCATCAGATTGCCCACCCGAGCATCTTGATAGTGAGGACTTGCTTTATTTGTTGTACACCTCAGGAACCACCGCCAAACCCAAAGGGATCATGCACACCACGGGCGGCTACCTAACTCAAGTTGCATTCACCCACAAATACATTTTCGACCTACACCCCGAAACCGATGTCTACTGGTGTGCGGCAGATATTGGGTGGGTAACAGGCCACAGCTACATCGTCTATGGACCGTTAGCCAATGGGGCCACATCGGTCATGTACGAAGGGACACCTGATACTCCGAGGCCTGAATTCCGTGTCGGTGATAGAGCTGATTGGCCGAAGGACCGCCTCTGGGACATAGTTCAGCGATACGGGGTCACGCAGCTATACACAGCTCCAACCGCCATCCGAACATTCATGAAATGGGGTGCCCAAGAAGTTGAACCTCATGACCTATCTAGCTTGCGGGTGCTGGGAACCGTCGGAGAGCCGATCAACCCAGAGGCCTGGATGTGGTATCACGAACACATCGGCGGCGAACGGTGCCCCATAGTCGACACTTGGTGGCAAACCGAAACCGGCGGACACATGATCACACCCATGCCGGGCGTGACTACCACTAAACCCGGATCAGCTACTCATGCTATCCCCGGCGTGACAGTCGAAATAGTGGACGACAGTGGCAATAAGGTGGAAAAAGGTGGTGGGTACCTGACCATCACTGAACCATGGCCGTCAATGCTTCGAGGTATCTGGGGCGACCCTGAACGATACAAAGAGACCTACTGGTCCGAATATCCTGGCCGATATTTTGCAGGTGACGGCGCAAAGATCGACGACGACGGTTACCTATGGCTTTTGGGGAGAGTCGACGACGTTATGAACGTATCTGGACACCGGATTTCCACGACAGAAGTCGAGTCGGCGCTGGTCGACCACTCATCCGTTGCTGAAGCAGCAGTTGTCGGAGCAACCGATGACACAACAGGCCAAGCCATAGTTGGATATTGCATCTTGAGAGGTGGCAACGAACCAAGTGAGGAACTAAGGGAAGAGATAAGACAGCATGTCGCGACAAAACTGGGTGCCATCGCTCGACCTAAGGCTGTCGTCCTGGTTCCCGACCTCCCCAAAACTCGTTCAGGAAAAATAATGCGACGGCTACTACGGGACGTGGCGGAAGGACGAAAGCTCGGAGATACCACCACCCTTGCCGACGCGAGTGTTGTCGACGAAATCCGTGATCGTGCCGACCAGGCACCGCAGGAGGACTGACTTCTGCTGCCAGCTTCATGAGTTCTATCCCGAAACATTGGCACCCGCGACAAGAGATAGTGCAACGAGGCGATTGCATAATTGTTGATATTGACGGTGTCTTGGCTGATGCTGGGCATCGCCAGCATTACCTAGATCCACCTTGGCGTGACTGGGATGGATTCTTCGCGGAGTGCGGTGGCGACGACGTGTTTGAGGAAAATAAAATGTTGCTCGAACTGGTGGATCCTGAGTTGACAATTGTTCTTTTGACATCGAGACCAACGTGGATTCAGAAGGCAACTCTTGACTGGTTGAATCGGAACAAAATTCGGTATGACCTTCTCATCATGAGACCGCTAGGTGATTTTCAGGCGTCACCTGGCTTTAAACGCGACGAAACCGAAAGTCTCCGTCGTCTCGGTTACGTTCCCGTGTTGGCCATCGATGACGATATGCGAAACGTTCGCATGTATAGAAGCGAGAGTATTCCCACCATTTTTTTGGACAGCGGCTATCACCCACATTAAATGCTCACCTTGTGTTGAGATTGTGGGTAACGAAGCCGATACGTTTAGAGATAATCACCAACCACGGAGGGACTCCCAATGAAAAACACCCTCAAAACCACAATGTTGCTCGCCACTATGGGCGCCCTGATCATGTTTATCGCCAGTTTCTGGGGATCAGGTGGCCTGACGATTGGCCTATTACTCGCGCTTGCAATGGTTGGTGGCAGTTACTGGATGAGCGACAAGTTAGCTATTCGCTCTGCTCGAGCTGTCGAAGTTGAAGAAGGACGGTTGCCCGAATATTGGTCGATCATGAGAGAACTTTGTCATCTTTCCGACCTACCTATGCCCCGAATCTATGTAAGTCCCGACCCGCAACCGAACGCGTTCGCAACAGGCCGAAACCCGAACCACGCAGCAGTATGTATCACCGAAGGACTTATCCAACATCTGTCATGGGATCAAATACGAGGCGTCCTAGCGCATGAGATGGCCCATATAAAGAACCGCGACATCCTTATCGGGTCAGTCGCGGCTGCCATTGCGATGGCAATTAGCTTTGTTGCCAACATCGCGCAATTCGCCATGATCTTCGGAGGCGGGGGCAGAGACCGGGACCGTAATCCCTTAGTTGATCTACTTCTGATCATCGTCGCTCCAATAGCTGCAGCCCTTATACAAATGGCGATCAGCCGAAGCCGCGAATTTCAAGCGGACCGGACAGCGGCGAGAATGATCGGTGATGGTGAACCTCTTGCTGCGGCATTAGAAAAGTTGGATGTTGCTAGTCGCTCCATTCCGAGTCTCGCCAACGCAAATCAGGCGCAAATGTACATCGCCAATCCGTTAGCAAGCCGCAAGATGGCGTTTCGAAACCTTT
>Ga0209228_1000033_pt1 | contig 57696 bp, 49 predicted proteins | sample METZYME_3_150m_FD_187547 | JGI IMG/M metagenome (GOLD analysis project Ga0209228, IMG submission 187547) | Marine microbial communities from oxygen minimum zone in mesopelagic equatorial Pacific - METZYME_3_150m (SPAdes) (version 2) | ecosystem: Environmental > Aquatic > Marine > Oceanic...
AGAGAAATAGGCACGGGCGGCTTCGAACCGCCGACCCCTTGCATGTCAAGCAAGTACTCTACCCCTGAGCTACGCGCCTAGATACGGAAGCCCATTCTATTGTTAATAGTACGTTTGTCAAGGGAAAGATGAGTCCTTTGAGTTTGCAAAAATAATTGTTTTATAAGGCCTAATATTGTTTTTTTAGAGCATAGGTTTTTTCCTCGACAGCATTCAACTAGTCCTAAATGATGGAGTATTTTAAGATTATAACTTATCTTTAACTTGGACTATTATCGGATTACTAAAGTCTTTAATGAATTTTTATAAAAAATAGAAACGAAGGTTTGTAAAATAAATAGAATCTTTTATTTCTCAGCTCCTAGTGTCGAAAAAGTTTATATAAATTAATAATCTAGGTAGGTTAAAACCAAGTCGAGTTATGGTAGGCACGATACCGCTCTCCAAACTTAGAAAACAAGGCTTTTTCTTCCAATTGAGCTCTAATAATATTCATAGGAATGATGAGGATAAATGTATAAATTATCCCAAACTTTGAACCACACGCAAAAAATAGTCCGAAATGAGTAAATATAATTCCTACGTAGATAGGGTGTCGGATAAAGCGGTAAATCCCTTTTGCCACAATCGAGTTTGCCTCTGGTAAAACTTTCAAAGCCTTGCCAAGACAAGCCATGCCGGCAATCCAAACCGTCAATCCCGAAACACCAATAGCCAGACTTAAAGGAACCAACCTTTCGTTACCAAATCCAAAATTTTTAGGTAGGAAGAATACGATTAAAAGAGGTAGTAGATAAAGAGATGGGATCAAGAGGTCCAAAAAAAATTTTTGATTAGGTGTCAAAGATTTAGGATTGAACATTTTTTATTATTTTTAGATTGGTAACTTTAGTCAGAGAATTATCTTTAGTTTATTGTAAATTTTTTTTTAACCGTGAGTAATATGGTTTATTGACCGTTTTCATCTGTTGCATTCTGCTATTTTCGCTTATCACTTTAATGATGAACAGGATTTTAACTTAATACATGTTGATTGAATATTTCTCGTCCCTCTAAAATTTCCATTTCCAAAGCAACCTTATAAAGAGGAATAGTGATCGACCTTGATTTGACTTTTACAGCATCTTTTTCAGTTGTGAGTATAAACTTTGCACCTGACTTTCGCGCTGATTCTTCTATCTGTTTAAGGTCTGTTAGGCTGTAATCATGATGATCTGGGAAAGGATGATAACTAACCACTCGAGCTCCTGATTTTTCTATAAGTTTTCGAAAATCGTCTGGGTTTGCAATTCCAGAAAAAGCGGCAACGGGTTGGTCTTGTAGTTTTTTAACATCAAAATTTTCTCCACCATTTAAACTTAAAAGTGAGTCCAGCCGTAAAGTTGATTTGATGAGTGGTAAATCTTTGATTAATTGTTCGCTAATGCCCGGTGGATAACTTGACCCTGAATATCGGGTTATACACACAAAGTCAGCACGACGCACTTCTTTTTTAGGTTCTCGCAATTCACCAGCCGGGAAGATCTGCCCATTACCAAACGGGCGCTGATGGTCGAAAAGTAAAATATTCATATCGCGTTTCAGAGCTAAGTGTTGGAAACCGTCATCAAGGATTAGTGTGTCTACTCCAAAATGTTTAATCGCATAACGGCCTATTTGATACCGATCGCTGCCTACTAATACCGGAACATTTTTAAGTCGATTTGCCATCATTACTGCTTCGTCTCCAGCAACTTTGGTCGAAAGTAGAATATTTTTTCCATCGCATACCACGTTGACTTCATCTTTGGAGTTTCCTCCATAGCCTCGCGAAAGAATTCCAGGCTTACGCCCGTTTCCGCGAAGAATTTCCGCTATCATCATGACCACAGGAGTTTTCCCTGTTCCTCCAAGTGTTAAGTTCCCCACGCTGATGACTCTGCAGTCAAGTTTATGTGAGGGAAATAGATCCCAGCGGTAGGCCCACATGCGAAAGTAATGACCCCAGAGGTAAAAAAATGAAAGTATTTTTAATAGCAGGTAAATTGGGAAATGGTAAAACTTGCGCTGGGGAGTGATGACCTGATAATAAAGTCGTTCAAATTCCATAAATTAAAGTCGTCTATGCCCGTAAATTAGGTATACTTCAAGTTCCATGAGCTTTATTTATCATACTATCATTGCATTTGCCATCCTAGTTGTCTTACCTGTCATGGTCTTGCGAATTATATTTAGTACCAATTTTAGGTCTGACTTTTTGAAAAGGATGTTTGGATATAAGGCTCTTAATCTGGAGATCGGTTGCATTTGGATTCATGCGGCTTCGGTAGGTGAAGTGCGGTTAGGGAAAATCCTTATTTCCAAGTTAAAAGAAAAAGGAGAGTCTCGTCCAATTGTTTTATCTACATTTACTTCCACTGGTTTTGATCAAGCAAAAAAGGATGAGATTGAACACGTATTCCGTATGCCTCCAGATTTTTTGCTTTCGATTAAATCTGCGCTGAACCATTTACGCCCTAAGATACTTATTTTAATTGAAGCAGAGATGTGGCCTGGTCTTATTAGTGAGTGCAAACGTCGAAAGATACCTGTTCTTCTTGCTAATGGGCGTATAACGGAGAAATCTGTGGATCGCTATCGGTTGTTTTCTTTTGTTTTTAAATGGATTTCTGAGAACGTAACTTTTTTTTCAATGCGTACAAAAAAAGATGCTGATCGTATTCTAGGTTTAGGAGTTGATTCGAAAAAAGTGGGGGTGAATGGGAATATCAAGTTTGATGTTCTTGTTTCAGACGAAAATATTTCTCCGCTAGAGAAAAAGGAGTCTGGTTGGGTGGTTTTTGGTTCAACAAGACCAGGTGATGAAGGGCCTGTGATGGAAGCAGTTACAAAACTGTATCAAGAGCATCCGGGACTTAATTTTGTAATTGCCCCTCGTCATTTAGAGAGATTGAGTGAAGTGAAAGAATTGATGGTGTCTTACGCAATTGAGTTTCAACTTCACTCCGAAAGATTAGGTTCGAGAAATACTCGTCTAGTTTTACTCGATCAATTAGGAGAATTGAATGGGTATTACGCAAAAGGTTGTCTTGCATTTGTGGGCGGTAGTTTCAATCCTAGGTTTGGGGGGCAAAATATTATTGAACCCGCATCTTATGCTTTGCCGGTTGTGTTTGGAGGACATATGAACAACTTTGAAGAAGAGGCGCGCTTGTTGATAGATTCGGGGGGTGGAATTCAGATAAACAACCCTAAAGAATTGTATGATGTTTTGAATAGGTTGCTAAGTGATCAGCAAGAGCGGCAAAGCTTCGGAAGAAAAGCATGGAAAACAGTTGTTGATAACCGCGGTGCGGTTAATAAGACTGTCGAGTTGATAACTCGTTTTACAAACTAGTGTCCTAAACACTATTTTTATGATTTTTTGCTATCACGTATTTTCAGTTTTCGCTATGTTAGTTGTCTTTCCCTGCTTTGCTCTGTATTCGCTGTTTAGCCGAAATAAGTGGCGCAGGCTTGATGACCATTGTGGTTTAGTTTCTTTAAATAACACGACCAAGAGTGGTCAAAAAACCATTTGGTTTCACGCATTGTCTCTAGGGGAAGTAGTTGGAATTGCACCTACCGTTCGCCTTCTCAAGAAGAATAGACCTCAAGATCGTATAGTAGTCTCAGTAACTACTGACTCTGGGTATGAAGCAGCAAAAAAAAAACTTGCGGATGTTGACGGGATATTTTTTTTCCCCCTTGATTGCTTTATTTTTACTTGGACTGCGATCAAAAAAATCAAGCCGGATTTGTTTGTGTTGGTAGAAACAGGTTTCTGGCCTGGATTCATTCACCTTTTGCGTTTGAATCAGGTACCCATCTTATTATTTAATGGTCGAATTTCTTCCCTGTCGATGCGAAAGTACAAGATGTTTAGAGCTTTTTCTTCGAAACATTTCAATAGATTTACTTTGTTGTGTGTGCAAAATCCTTACAGCAAAAGTAAACTAGAGTCTCTTGGCGTTGAAAAGTCTCGTCTTATGGTGGTTGGCGATCCAAAGTTCGATACGCTTCTTAGTTTTTCTCAAGAAAAACAAGCGAAAGTTCGAAGGAAACTTTGTATTGCGCCACTTTCTATGGTCTGGGTGGCTGGCAGCACCCATGAAGGGGAAGAGCAAGTCATACTTGACGTTCATAGCAGGTTAAGGGAGCAGTTTGGTAACTTAATTCTGGTTTTAGCTCCGCGAAGAATTGAAAGGTGTTCGCATGTTGCAAGACTTATTAAATCAAAAGGAATCAGTCTTGTGCGCCGTTCCGATCAATGGGATAAAAGGGACCATGACTTTTCAGTTCTTTTATTAGACACTATGGGTGAGTTGGCAGAAATTTATTCAATCTGCGATCTCGCTTTTGTAGGAAGAAGCTTAGTAGCTCCAGGTGGTGGACACAATTTGATAGAACCGGTTTCTCAAGGTAAACCAGTTTTATTTGGACCGTTTGTAGAAAATAATCAGCATAATGCAAATGAATTGATTAAAAGTGGACTTGGTATTCAGGTAAATAATGTTGACGAAATAGAAGTGTCGGCCAAAAGTTGGTTATCAGACAAAATTGAACGAGCTAAGCTGGCAGGTAAGGCGAAGGGATTCATACTGCACCATCAGGGAGCATCTCACCGAATGGCTAATCTTATCGAGGCTCAACTAATACAATTAAATATTACTAATTAACTTGTTTTCTACTCATTGCCCAAATTACAAAAGAAGATAGTAAGAATGCAGGAACTAGTTCGTAAATGATAGTGTTGGAGAGTCCTGTTGTTTTCCAGATAATTGTGGTGAAAAAACCGACCAGCATACCACCAATAGCCCCACGCCGAGTTACATTTTTAGAGTATAGTGTAAATAGAATTAAAGGCCCGAAGCTGGCGCCAAGTCCCGACCAAGCAAATAGCACAAACCAAAAAATTATACGTGTGTCCATCAGTGCTAAAAGCATTGCACCTATTCCGATCAAGAATATAGTTAGACGGCTAATTGAAATAACTCGTTTTGGGGTTGGTGAAGTATGTATGACTTTGCTGTAAATATCGTGTGCTATAGCAGAGGTAGCTACAATAATTTGGGACGATACGGTTGACATAATTGCTGCGAGAATCCCAGTTAGTACTATAGCAGTTAAAAGCGAAGGTAGTAGATTTTCAGCGGCAGTTGCAAACAAATGTTCAGGATCAGACAAACCTGGGAAAAGAACTTGTCCGCATATACCAAGAGTAATTGCAGAACTATATATCAATGTTCCCCAACCAAAAGCTATCCAAGTACCTTGTTTAATTGTTTTGGAATCCTTCGCTGCCATATAGCGTGAGATCACGTGTGGTTGGCCAGGGTAGCCCAGTCCTATACCTAAGAGGCCGATCATTGATCCTAAAAATACGGATGTAGTTTTTCCTCCCATCCAAGTAAGGGCGGTCGGCGCACTTGCATTAATTTTTTGTATTACTAAAGAGAATCCACCTAATTCTACTACAGCAGTTAGGGATAGCATGACCAAACCAATAACCATTATTAGTCCCTGAATAAAGTCGGTCCAAGCTACAGCGCGAAAACCTCCCATCATTGTGTAGGTGATGATTATAGTTCCGCCGATAGGGATGCTGATGAGGTGTGGTATTCCAAAAATGGCATCAAAAGTTTTTCCAATGGCGAGAAACTGTGCTGCAATATAAGCCATCATGCTGGCAAAAATTATAATTACAGAAATCACTCGTATAAGGTGAGTATTATCAGTAAAGTGTGTTTCAAGATATTCAGGAACGGTGAGAGTTTTTTTCTCATGAGAGAATTTTCTTAATCGTTCTGCAACAAAAAACCAGTTCAATGCGTATCCTAAAAGACAACCAGGAAAAAACCAAAGTGCGGATAGCCCGTCCTTATAAGCAAGTCCAACGGTTCCAATTACTGCCCAAGCGCTTTCAGAACTAGCAGTTGAAGAAATGGCAGTAACCCAAGCTTTTAGCGATCGGTTAGCAAGAAAAAAATCACTGGGAGAAGAGGTAGATCGGGATACGGTAAAGCCAATCCATAGCATAATTCCTACGTAAATTATAAATACCGCCCCAATGACTTCAGAAGTATCAATCATATTAGTAAAAATTATAGCACCGAGAAAGTCGAGGTAAAACTGCTAGCGTAATTTTTTAGATGGTTGCTTATACTTGTGAAGGTCGATTTTTTAAAAAAATTTCGTTACTATGTCGTTTCTTCAAGATAAGCGTTTAATTCTTTCACGGATTTAATTTCAATCTTATATCAATAAAATAAATGTCAAAGTATAACTTTAAGTCCATTGAAGTGAAGTGGCAAAAGTACTGGGAAGAGAATAAATCCTTCAAAGCGGAGATCGATTCTTCAAAACAAAAGTACTATCTATTAGAAATGTTTCCTTATCCGTCAGGAAGAATTCACATGGGCCACGTTCGAAACTATGGGATTGGAGATGCTGTTGCACGGTTTATGCGCATGAAAGGTTTTAATGTGTTGCATCCGATTGGTTGGGATGCGTTTGGGTTACCAGCTGAAAATGCTGCTATCCAGAATAAGTCACACCCTGCTCAGTGGACAGAAGAGAATATTGCTGCTATGCAAGTCCAATTAAGAAGCTTGGGATTAAGTTATGACTGGGATAGAGAGATTGCTACTTGTCGTCCTGAATACTACCGATGGAATCAATGGTGTTTTCTAAAATTCTATGAAAAAGGTTTAGTATATCGTAAAAAATCGCAAATCAATTGGTGTAATTCGTGTAACACAGTTTTGGCGAATGAACAGGTCGTTGATGGGTGTTGTTGGCGTTGTGACGGTGAAGTAGAAGATCGTTTTCAAGAAGGGTGGTTTTTTAAGATAACAGACTATGCTGATCGATTGTTGGAGGGATGTGATCGCCTATCAGGAAAATGGCCCGAACAGGTGCTTACAATGCAAAGCAATTGGATTGGAAAAAGTTACGGGGCTGAAGTTGACTTTAATATTAAAGACCAAAACGAGGTTATCAAGGTTTTCACAACTCGTCCAGATACTCTTTATGGGGCGACGTTTATGGTTTTGGCACCAGAACATCCACTAGTAACAAAGTTGTCTCTAGGAACAAAACAGGAAACTGAAGTTAACGAATTTATTAATAAGGTAAAACAAGAAGATAAGGTTAATCGCGCTAGTGAAACAGGAGAGAAAAGTGGAGTCTTCACAGGAGTGTATGCAGTTAATCCACTAACAGGAGAGGATATACCTGTTTGGTCTGCAAATTTTGTATTGATGGATTATGGAACGGGTGCGATTATGTCTGTTCCTGCTCACGATCAGCGAGATCTAGACTTTGCTCTTAAATATGACCTACCGGTTCGCATAGTTATCCAGTCCACAGAAACCTCGTTAGACGAATCTAACATGAAAAAGGCGTTTTCTGCTAGCGGGGTCATGGTTAACTCTGGTGCGTTTAACGGACTTTCTAGTGATGAAGCAAAAAAGAAAGTATGCGACTATCTCGAAGAAATAAAAGTTGGTAAGGCCTCTGTGAATTTTCGATTACGGGATTGGGGAGTTTCACGGCAAAGGTATTGGGGCACACCGATTCCGATTATTCAATGCGATCAATGTGGGCTGATTCCAGTTCCAGAAGACCAGCTTCCAGTTAAGCTACCTCTCGATGTTGATCTGGGTAATCGAGGGCAGTCTCCCCTTAAAACCTTGGCTGATTTTTTTGAGACGCAATGCCCTTCATGTGGAAAGGTGGCACGAAGAGAAACAGACACGTTGGACACTTTTGTGTGCTCTTCCTGGTATTTTAACCGGTATACATCTGCAAGCAATGATCAGTTTGCATTTAATAAAGATGATTTAGACTACTGGATGCCAGTTGATCAGTATATTGGTGGCATAGAGCATGCGATTCTTCATTTGCTTTATTCGCGATTTTTTCATCTTGTTTTTAAGGACTTAGGACTTATTAAATCTGATGAACCGTTTGATCACTTACTTACTCAGGGAATGGTTATTAAAGATGGTACAAAGATGTCCAAATCGAAAGGTAATGTGGTTGACCCTGATGAGATTATTCAAAGTTATGGAGCTGATACGGCTCGTCTGTTTATTTTGTTTGCTGCCCCACCGACGAAAGATCTCGAATGGAGTAATCAGGGTGTAGAAGGTTGTTATCGTTTTTTGAAACGTGTGTGGCGAATTTTTCATGACTTTTTAGATGATATTAAGTGTGTAGATACTATTCATGAAGATTATGAAACTGATTCGAAAGAGTTGCGAGAGTTGAGGCGCGTAACCCATGTGACAATTCGGCGTGTTACAGATGATATTCAAACCAGAATGCAGTTTAATACTGCTATTTCAGCGATCATGGAGTTTGTGAATTATCTTTATACATTTCGTGGTAGCTGGGATTTGACTAAAGACAATACCAATGGTGCCATACCTTTAGTTAGGGAAAGTTTTAATACACTGATTCTTCTTCTATCTCCATTTGCTCCACATATTGCAGAGGAAATGTGGTCGTTATTGGATCATAAAACCTCAGTGGTGCAAGTTGAATGGCCAGTATTTAATAAAAAATTTACGATAACAGAGGAACTGTTGATCGTAATTCAACTCAATGGTAAGTTGAAACAGCGTATTAATGTATCAGCTAGCGCAAGCCAAGAAGATATTAAAAGCTTAGCTCTTAGTGATAGTAAGATAAGAGAGCAAATAAAAGGTAAAGAAATTAAAAAAGTGATTATCGTGCCTGGTAAGCTAGTAAATATTGTGGTGAAATGAAAGGGATGAAAATCTTTCGATTTGCTTTTTATCTTCTGGTAGTTTTTTTATTATTTTCAAACTGTGGTTATCATCTTTCTGGTTATGGGTCGGCCCTTCCACCACATATCCAAAATATTTCAATTCCTGTATTCAAGAATTCTTCCAACGAACCAAATATTCAAAAAGATGCTACAGATGCAGTTCGTCGTGCTTTTATCTCGGATGGTCGGCTCAAGGTTACTGATAAGAGAAAGGCGGACATAGTCATGCGTGGTACTTTGACGAACTACCAATTACGGGCTGTTTCATTTAGCACAGAAGATTCTGCGGAAGAGTATATTGTGCGATTAGGAATTCAAGTTGAGGCTTATGATCAAATTAAAAAGAAAACTATCTTTAATCAGAAATTTACCACTCAATGGGACTATCGATCCACCTCGAGCGTGGTAGATTCTGAATCAGCTAAATATATGGCGCTTAAAGAAGCGTATAACGACCTAGCTGATAGATTAGTCAGTATTACAATTGAACAGTTTTGATTTATAACTAATGTTGATTAATCAGATAATTCATAGCATTAACGAAGGGGAGATTGCGCCGTTTTATTTTCTTTACGGGTCAGAAAGTTTTTATCGTATGGAAATAATCCAAGCACTTAGTCATAAACTAATCACACCAGATAATAGAGATTTTAATCTTGAGAACTTTGATGCTCGTGAGACATCGGTAGGTGATTGGCTTGGGGCTGCTAAAACACTGTCATTTTTGGGAGGTATTAAACTTATTGTTGTTAGAAATTTGCATGACACCACCTTGGAAGATCCTGAGCAAAAACTGCTTCTTGAATATATTACCAACCCAGAGTTAGATTCTTGTTTAGTAATAACAGTAGACAAGGCAGACAAAAAAAGAAAACTATACAAGACTCTAATAGCCCAACCAGGGGCACTCTCTTGTGAAGCTCCCCAAGAAGCAAGCCTTATAAATTGGGTGAAGGGTAGGGCTACATCTTTTGGTTATAATTTAAATACTGAAGCAGCTCGGAAAATGGTAGATAGTGTTGGAGCTAAACCAGGAATTCTGGCTAAAGAGCTTGAAAAAGTGATGACCTATGCAGGAAAAGAAGGCAGGATTTCAGAGACTATGGTAGCGGAAGTTGTCGGGGAAATAAAAACTGAAAATGCTTTTTTGTTAACGGAAGCTCTCAAGGAAAAAAAGGCAGAGAAGGCGCTACTTTTATTGAAAAACCAGCTAGATCAGGGAGAAGATCCTATAAAAATACTCGGCTTGATTGCATGGCAACTTAGAACATTATGGGAAGTTAAATATTATCAAGCGCAAAAATATGGAGTCCAAAAAATAGCCAAGCAGATGGGCGCAAAACCATTTTTAGTTGAGAAGGCAATGCAATATACAAAAAATTTTAACAGATCAAATTTACGCAAAGGTATGAAATTTTTGTTTGAAGCAGATCGAGAACTTAAAACTTCTGGGAGGGATCCTCAGGGTATTCTAGAAACTCTTCTTTTGCGAATTTGTTCAGGCTGAGACAGATAATTGGTGTACTTTTTTTGCTAGACCTGAAATTTTACGGGAAGCAGCACGCTTATGCATTATGCCTTTAGCAGCATTTTTAGAAATAATGGTTGAAGCCTGCTTTAAAGATTCCTGCGCTTCCTTAGTATTTTTATCTTCCACGGCCAAGAGAACATCCTTTATTGCATGTTTAGTTTTTGAACGTCTGGTTTTATTTCGTTCGTTTCGTTTTTCGTTTTGCCGATTGCGTTTAATCGCAGATTTATGATTAGCCAAGAAACTCTCCTGAATAAAAGGGGTTGATCTAAGTGATTAAAATAATCTGTTAATGTACTTTGTTTTGGGAGAGTTTGTCAAGAGATAGGTGGTCAAAAGATACACTTGGATCAATAAATTTTAAAAAATAAGCGCTTATACTCATCGGCTCATTACTTTGCAGCTAATTGTCCTGTTGTTTATAGCAAAGAAAAATTATTCTTCAAGGTAAAGCAGGCGATCAGACAAATTAACCTTCTCTCAAAAACACAGAGTGTTTGAAAAATTAGTAAGGGTAAAGGTATTTTTTTGTCAGCTTGGACTCGAGAATATTTTTATTGCCATTCGCAAAGTCATGAGCTTGTTTGAAGAATTCTTTTGCTTTCTCTTGATCGCCTTCCAAGTGTCGCATTAACCCAATATTAAAATAAATTTCTCCAGTGGTGCTATCTGCAACGTTGGCTTGAGTGAATTTGATCAAGGCTTCAAAATATTCACCATTGTGAAAATGCTCAATTCCCTGATTATTATGTAACTTCGCCGAAGGTTCTGCAGCTGTTGGTAGTAGTAGAGGGGTCTCTGTAGTTTTGTTGCAATTGGTGATAATTAATATGACTAGCAGAGTTAAAATTAAACTCTTCATGATAGATTGTTTGAGGTTGATGATATTTAGTTTAGTAGCAGGTTAAAGTTAAATATGATGATAACTTAATTAAGTCCGAAAATTGATGGATAGCGAAGAGGTTCCTTAGTGCAGAAACTATGGCACATATATGTAGAATAAAAAAAGCTCATGCTATCTTTAAAGACTGGGAATTCGGTTCTTTCATATTGTGCAAGGGCATAACCTAGATAATAAAAGTATCTGACTATTCGATTAGGAACCATTTTTATGCAGGACCTAGCCACGTATGCCAATCATCACTAATCACACCTTTTTTTTTATATCGGTCCATAGCGTCCTTGCAGTGGCATGTTCGTTCGGTTCTATTTAGATTTAGAAATGTTCCAGCAAGGATGCCGGGAAAGCGAGAAATAGATTTTTCAACCTGTGTTTTCTCTTGATTAGTTTGCATGCCTTCAAACAACTCCCCGGTTTTAAATTCACGATTAACTGTACCTTCGGCAAAATTGGTAAGATAGCAAATAGATGCGTAACAAATTTCAAGTTCACGGGCGAGAAAAAGTTCTGGTACAAGGGTCATCCCAACTAGATCTCCACCATTTAAACGAAACTTTCTGATTTCAGCAGGAGTTTCGAGTCTTGGGCCTTCAGTGCAGATATAAACAGCTTGCTCATGATGGGAGAAACCAAGTGAGTGCATTGAGTCGTGGACTACGCGTTGGATTTGAGGGCAAAAGGGCTTATCTTGGCGAATAAAACCAATACCGTTGTTTTTAAAAAAAGTGGTTTCTCGGTTTTTAGTTTCATCGATTACATCACTGGGTATTACATACTCACCTGGTTTAAAAGAGGTATTAATTATTCCTGGGCCAGACCAAGAAATAATACGTTCAACACCACATTCCTTGAGGGCATAAATATTGGCACGGTAATTAACAAAGGGTGCTGTTATTGAATAGTCTTTTTCTCCGTGCCGTGACATAAACAAGTATTCTAGGTTCCCAGCTCGAAAATGATGAACAGGTGCGCTTTTGCCAAAGGGAGTTTCTAATGTAAAGGTGTCTACATTTTCTCCCAGGGCTTCATTGGTAAGTAAGTCGTATGCACCGCTTCCACCTATTATACCGATTGAAACCGAAATGGGGGTTTGTTTAGGAGAATCGTTCATTAGTCTAAATAAGATTTAATATCGTTTACATAATGACTTGCCGATTTAATTATCGAATGGATTTCATTGCCAGTCAGTATACGTTTAACTTTTGCCGGTGAGCCCATTACCATGTTACCAGGTTCTATGACGGTATTCGGAGTTACAAGAGAGCCAGCACCAATTATGCAGTTTTCTCCAATGTTTGAGCCGTCCATTACCGTCGCCCCCATTCCTATTAGACAACGAGACTCAATAGTGCACGCATGAAGGGTAGCATTATGTCCAACGGTTACCTCATCTCCAATGATAAGAGGATACTTTTCGCGAGCGACATGAAGAACACAACCATCTTGGATATTGGTGCGTTTACCAATTTTAATATAATTAACGTCACCACGAATCACGGCATTGAACCAAATGCTACTTTCCGCACCTATTGTCACATCACCTATTACTAAAGCACTTTCAACAATATAGCTTGATGAGTCAGTGCGAGGCGTTGTGTTTTGGAATGCTAAAAGCATTTTAAATATTCAGAGTTTATTAGTTTTTAAAAATCTAACTATTTCCAAAAAAACTTAAAATAATTCTAAGGCTAAATTCAAACTTAGGATTCGGAGCTTATTTGGTGCATAGAAGTTAAATATGAATTTTGCATGGCATCGTAACATTTTCTGGCCAGAATTTTTCGATCAACTTCTCCTTCAAGTGGAGTTAAAACTTGGATCGTTACATCCAATTGTTTTTGTTTTAGAAGTCTAATAAGGTGTGTTAAAAAATTAATATTATACCAACAGGCAATAGATGGTTTTTTGTTATCATGGTAGCGAATCACAACAGGTACTATTGGTTTTCCCAATTGAACAGCTGCTTCAAAATGAGATGACTTAAATGGCAAAATACTCTTACCATCAGTGGCCTGTGCTTCAGGAAAAAGGATAACAGAGCACTTCGCCTTCAAGCGACACTGAATTTGGTTAACTGTTGAATAGACTTGTTGTTTTCGGTTTCGGTCAACGAAAATAGTTGCTCCAAGTTGTGATAGCCAGCCTATACCAGGCCATTTCTTGATTTCTGACTTAGCTACAAAAAAAGATGGAAAACATGCACCCATAACAAAAATATCAGGTGCACCCACATGATTTGCAATGATAAAAGACCCTGGAATAACCGTCGGTCCATGGGGCACCTTCACTTTAATATTAAAGAATAAACACGAACATTGTGCCCATAATTGTAAAAAAAAAATTACTGTTCGATAATAATTTTCTTTAGAAAAAAAATAAATAAAAAGTAGCCCTAAGCCTAATAGTCCAAAAAAAATATAGATTGGGACTAATAGAATAATTCTTGTTGTAGCGAGTAGGTATCCCATGGCAGTTTCAGAATGTTTCGTTGGTTTTCTTTCTAATGCCAAGCATATCAGTTAATAGTATTCGAGAGATATTATTCATCATAGATAGTGCTATCTCCGAGGTTTTTAATTCGGGGGAAAGGCTAATATCAAAAGATGCGGTTAATTTTCTTGCGATATGGGACCATGCAATTTGACTTTTTAGAATACTGTAATGAATTTTGTCGATACCATAGAACGATTTCATATCATCAATCACACTTATTCTCTGATTAGAGGGCTGTAGAATGAATTGGTTGATAGCCTTAATATTATTTGAGGCTTGAGAGTATGTTACTGGACTGTTTGGGAAATAAACCTTACGGAGGATATGAAAATATAGTTCACTAATATCATTTTCAAGGTCTACAGGAATTGAAGTGATAAAGATATTTGTTTCAAATGCGTCTAATAGGTTATAGAGGTGTTGAAGGCCACCAATTATCACATCTGGAGAAGCATCGTACATAATATCATTACCAATATCTGTGATAAGGGCAACTACCGTTTGATTTTTAATTCTTTTTCTTCGTACTGCTTCAAAAATACCACTATCAAGAATCGGAGAATAGACTGCGTTCAGTATTCCTCCGCGACTGACATAACCCCTTCCTGGACCTATAGCATGTAAAAAGCTAACCGCTCTTGGAAGCATACATCTTTTAATACAAAGTTTTAATCCATCAAGGGAACGAGCAAGGTTACTTGCGCCAAGGAAAATAAAAAGTATAGGATTTTCTACTTGATCCTTGGTCGAAGTTGTTAGAGGAGGGGGAAACGACATATGTATTTTGAATTACCTATTGTTTCCCAGTATCTCGGGAGTTACTCAACAGGAATAGGACTGATATAGATATCACGAGGCCTGACCCCATCGGAGGGTCCTACCACACCATCTCGCTCCATCATTTCTATGATGCTTGCGGCGCGATTGTAGCCTATTCTCAACCTTCTTTGTATATAAGAGATAGAAGCTTGTCGGTCTTTTGCGACTATGGCCAATGCTTCATCATATCTTTCGTCGTATTCCTCAGCGCTCTCGGTTTTTTCTTTATCAGTTGCAGCAGCTTCAAAAATTTCCTCTTTATAAGTAGGTTTTTTTTGCTCTTTAATAAAACTTATAATCTTCTCTATTTCCTCGTCACCCACCATTGCACCGTGAATCCGTAAGAGCCGATGTGTTCCTGGAGGCATGAAGAGCATATCTCCTTTCCCAAGAAGTTTTTCTGCTCCCATTGCATCAAGTATAGTTCGGGAATCGACTCGAGATGTTACTTTATAGGAAATGCGAGACGGGAAATTTGCTTTAATGATCCCGGTTAAAACATCAACAGAAGGGCGCTGCGTAGCAACAATTAAGTGTATTCCGGACGCGCGGGCCATTTGAGCAAGTCGTGTGAGCGCTTCTTCTACACCCTTTGAAGCAACCATCATAAGGTCGGCCAACTCATCTATGACAATCAAAATATAGGGTAGCTTTTCTGGAGGTTCGATAGGCTTATCGCTCTCTAGTTCGGATTCTTCAAGTTCCGTTTCATGAGGTTTGATATTTTTCTTATTATCTTGTTCCCACTGCTTGAGTTTTTTTTCGTATTGTTCTTGTTCTTTTTTCATTTTTACATTGAATCCAGTGATGTTGCGAACGCCTACTTTTGCCATTAACTTATATCGGTTTTCCATTTCCTCTACAGCCCAGGATAAAGCAGCGGCAGCTTTTTTCGGGTTTGTCACGACCGGCGCAATAAGATGAGGAATTCCATCAAAAATTGAAAGTTCTAACATTTTTGGATCGACCATTATCATTTTGACTTCATCAGGTGTAGCGTTAAGAAGAATACTGCAGATCATTGCATTTAACCCGACACTTTTTCCTGCTCCGGTAGAGCCAGCCATTAAAAGATGGGGAATGGTGGCTAGATCCTGAACTACTGGTTCACCAATGTTGTCTTTTCCTATAACCATCATTAACTTTGAGTCTGACTCAACAAATTCTTTAGAAGTTATTACTTCTTTAAAAGAAACAACTTCTTTTTTAATATTAGGAATTTCTATTCCTACGACGGGTTTTCCTGGGACTGGGGCAAGAATACGTAAACTAAGTGCTCGCATGGCAAGTGCAAGGTCGTCACTCAAAGAGAGAATTCTACTCACCTTTATTCCTGGGGCAGGCTCAAATTCATATAAGGTGATAACTGGTCCCGGAAGAACCTGAACAACCTTGCCTTCCACACCAAAATCAGCTAGCTTGCGCTCAAGTATAGAAGTACTGATTAAAATTTCTTCTTTTATTTCATCTGAATTTTCTATCGGTAGGGGGTTATTTAGTAAGTTAACTGATGGGATTTGGTAATTTCCATTTTCAGGTGAAGGGGATTGCTCTTCATTTACAACAAAATCGACAATTTTTTTATTTTTTCGAGGGACAATAATAGGAGCCTGGGTTGATTCTATTGTTTTTTCAGGAAACTTCGCTCTGGTTATAATTAATGGTTCGGTTGGCACAAATAGTTCGCCAGATTTTTCTTCAGCAATTATAGAAGATTCACTAACAGTAGTGATCCAATTTTTTCCTATAACTTTTAAATTATTAAACAGCCGTAATAATTTACCAATGCCCGTTCCTAGAAGTTTGCCTGTTATTTCAAGTATGGAGTTTACGGTTTTTCCTGTCATGGCAAGTAGTGAGACCAAAATCATGGTGACCAAAAAAATGGTAGCACCGACACTGCTTAACCACAGAATCAAAAACCTTCCCAGAACTGCACCTGTAAGACCCCCTACTTGGGCATGATTTTTAAAAATAGGAGTAGAGTCCATTTGGACCGCACATAAAGCGCATAATCCCGTAAGTAAAAAAACACCAGAAACCAAACGAAGTGGCCAATGGTCAAACTCTTTTCCTCGGACGGCAGCCCATCCAATAATCAGGGTTATTATGGGGAAAAAAAACGCGCCACTCCCAAATAGTTGGACTAATCCATCAGAAATATAGGCACCAATTATACCTCCAGAGTTTGTGACCAATTCTTGAGAAGAAATAGACGTGTTCATCGATGGATCTTGCGGGGAGTAGGTTGCTAGAGATACGATGCTAAACAAGGAGAAGGCCAAGGCCGCTATTCCTAAAAAATCGCGAATAAATATAGGATTTTTTTTGTTCATGAGATTTTATCTGTAAAAGAGGTTTGATTTACTAAACGATGCGTAGTGTCTTGAAGCACAGTATCTTTTTTCCAGTTATTGTGAGTGTTTGGATAATCTAAAGTAAAATGAAGTCCTCTGCTTTCTTTACGTTGCAAAGCACTCATAATAATGAGGTGAGCAGTGAGAGCAATATTTCTAAGCTCCAGGGTGTTCTTGGTAATTGTGAAATTCCAGTAATATTCTTTAATTTCGTCTAGAAGTAATTGAATTCTTCTTTCAGCTCGACGGAGCCTTTTATCTGAGCGCACGATGCCGACATAATTCCACATGAGTCTTCTAATTTCGTCCCAATTATGTGATACGACAACGGATTCATCACTATCCACTGCGTTTCCATAATCCCAGTTAGGTACGTTATGAGGCATTGTGTTTTTGAAGGATTCTGACTTAAGTAATGATGCAGCCTTGAAGACAGCTCGATTTGATAGTACAAGTCCTTCAAGTAAAGAGTTAGAAGCTAGTCTATTAGCACCATGTAATCCGGAATAGCAAACTTCCCCACTGGCAAAAAGGTGTCGGATATTTGTTTGACCATTAAGGTCAACTAATACCCCTCCACAGGTATAATGAGCAGCAGGCACTACAGGGATTTGTTTTTTGACCATATCAAAACCAAACTGCAAGCAGGTTTGGTAAATATTTGGGAAGCGTTCACGAATTCGATAACCCTCTATATGTGTAGTATCTAAATAAACGCAGTCGTCACCACTTTTTTTCATTTCATGATCTATGGCGCGAGCCACAATATCTCTTGGTGCGAGACATCCTAAGGGATGATAATCTTCCATAAAACTACGTCCATTTTTCAATCGCAATATACCTCCTTCTCCACGTACCGTCTCAGAAATTAAAAATGATTTTGCTTGCGGGTGGTATAAGCAGGTTGGATGAAATTGAACAAACTCCATATTGGCAATTTTGGTGCCTGCGCGATAAGCGGCAGCAACGCCATCTCCAGTCGCGATATCTGGGTTTGAGGTGTAAAGATAAACCTTTCCCGCACCTCCACTAGCTAATAGAGTAATTTTACTAAGAAAAGTTTTTACTTGTTTTGTATTTATATCAAGAATATATGCCCCAAGCGATTCATCTTTAGGGCTTCCGGGCCCCACCTTATGGTCCAATCTACCAAGGGTTATCAAATCGACCAGCATATGGTGTGGGAAAACTGTTATATTGGGTTTGCTATCGATTGCCTCAAGCATAGCGCGTTCTATTTCCCGTCCAGTGAGATCATTAGCGTGGAGAATTCGATCTCTAGAATGTCCTCCTTCTCGACTTAAATGGTAGTCTTCTCCTCTGCGGGTGAACCTAACGCCCAAGTCAATTAGTTCTCTTACATGGGAAGGTCCTTCTCTACAAATGATTCGCACGATATCTTCACGACACAACCCACGGCCTGATTCTATGGTGTCATCAGCATGTAATTCGAAAGAGTCATCATTGGTCATTACAGAGGCTATTCCACCCTGCGCATACAGAGTTGCAGATTCTTCCAGCTTACTTTTACTAACAATTGCCACTGACCCAAATTGGGAAGCCTTAAGGGCAAAAGTTAACCCCGCAATTCCACTACCAATAACCAGAAAATCTTTTTCAATTATCATATTTTAAATTATAGATCGTTTGCCCTTTGTTTTCAATAGGATAATAAAAAAAGGGGGGGGAGACTGGTGCATCTACTATATACATTAACAGAACTTAGTGTAGTTTTTTCAAATATGAATTCAAGGAGTTATTGGGGGTTTCAAAAGCGGGAAAGAAATAGATTGGGTAAGGCTTTATCTTGTGTTAACGAATATTACCTTTTTCATCTATAGTGTAAGTTTTATCACTGCTGTTATGCTTCGCTGTGGCTTGGAAGTCAGTTTTTGTTTCCTTTCCGGGTAGAATAAGAATGACTACATTAGAGGACTGGGTATAGCCATTGCCAGTTTCCTTGGCAATATCTATGGAACACAGTGTATTAATGTCATTTTCCCAAAACTTTTCACAGGCCTGGTAAAGTTTATCTAGATTGTCCTTTGACTCTCTGTCATATCTGAGTTGCTTGTAATGTTCTAGTTGAGGAGTAGCTATCGCTGCCACAATGCCGATGATAACTAGAACTATTAATAGCTCTAAAAAGCTAAATCCCATTAAGTTATTTTTTTTATTTAATTTGAATAGCATGTTTACTTTTCTAATTGCATTAAATGAATGGCGCCAGTCGAGTCAAAAAATTCACTACGGTAGCATTGATTAGTGATAGACGGGTCAACTCAAAATAAAATATAACAAGACTGAAGGGTAAAATTAAATTCTTTTAAAGTCAACGCTTCAAGAGGGCACATATTTTTATGTTGGCCCTGAGGTTGTGCCAGTAAGGGAAATAATTTAGAAGTCAGGTAGTTTTTATAAAGCATTAACTTTTGTTTCATTATTATAAAAAGTGTTTATAAAATATCGATAGTATTCGGAAGTCATATTAGAGAATTATCCTTGAGGAAGAACTATGAGTGAACATATACGCCAAATCGGGATATTAGGTGGTAGCTTCGATCCTGTGCATAAGGGCCATATTGGTTTAGCACAAGAAACATATGAGAAGTTCGGTTTGGACCAGATTCTATTTGTGCCAGTTTTTAAATCACCCCACAAAAAACATATTCCTATGGCCACCTCCTTTCACCGTATGGCGATGCTTGGGTTAGCTCTTGAAAATAGTGCTCACTTTGAAATTTCGGATATGGAGATACGTAGAGAGAAAATTTCTTACACCATCGACACATTAGACCGTTTTAGGTTGATATATCCTAGCAGTAAATTATTTCTCATAATAGGGTATGACAATTTATTAGAACTGGATGCATGGAAAGACTCATTAAAAATTATGAAAAGCTATAACATATTGGTAGCTTCTCGTCCGGGAATAAATTTAACCTCATCAGAAGAAAAAGTTCTTGGGATGTTTAATGGAGACTCGCCTTATTGTTCATGTGAAACACAAAGTCGAAACCTGGATTTTTTTCACCAAGAAACAGGAACAAGATTAGTTATTTATGATATTAGCCCCCAGGATATTTCTTCAAGTGATGTGAGACGTAGATTGGCATGCGGGAAATCATTGGATAACTTGTTGCCTCCGGAAGTTGAAACATATATTATTGAGCACCAAATTTATAAGACCTAATCTAAGTTTAGAATTAAGAATAATATAAATTGTATGGTAGATACGTTGAGTGATTTAAAAAAATTGGTTGTTCAAGCAGCCGCTGATAAAAAAGCTTTTGATATTTTGGTTTTAGATTTGAGGCAGCGTTCCGACCTGACAGATTTTTTTGTCATTTGTAGTGCAAACTCAAGGATGCAGGTTCAAGCGATTACTGATTCTATTCTTGAGAAAATTTATAAGTCACCCCACATGTTGTCATCTACTGAAGGTTACACAGTCGGCAATTGGGTAGTTTTAGATCTGGTAGATGTTGTGGCACATATTTTTCATAAAGATATTCGCGTCCAATATGACCTCGAACGATTATGGGGCGATGTTCCATTAGTAAAAGTCCCACATCAGCAATGATAATTTGAGGAAAAGAGTTTTATGAATGAAACTAAATATGATTTCTTCAGGGCCAAATTGGAGGAAATTCGTTTTTCCATAGTAGGAGAGGTGCAAGAAAAATATAAATCAAAAAAAAATCAATTGAATGAACCTGTTGCAGACATTGCCGATGATGCCGTTCAATCATACGACCGCCAAATGATTATGGGGCTTGGAGAAAAAGACTTAACAAAGTTGCGGTTAGTGGAAGAATCTATTAAGAAATTAGATGATGGGCAATACGGAGTTTGTTCTGAGTGTGAAGAGTTGATTCCTGAAGGAAGGTTGATAGTTGTTCCCTTTGCATCACACTGTGTCGATTGTCTTGAAATAATAGAAAATAAAAATTCTGGAGCTTAGAATTCTGACGGCATTATTTTTAGCCGGTCTAATTGTAAGAAGCTCTTCAAAACATATAAGTTAATTTAATATACGACCCGTCATGGAATTCAAGTGTCACTTAAATCAATAATTATCTTCCTTTTTTTTACACTTCTATCAGTGTATTTTTCCTTTCTAAACCCCCATGAGGTAGAAGTACACTTTTCTCAGGACCGGTCATTACAACTTCCAATGGTTGTTTTGTTTTTAGGTTCTGTCTTGTTGGGTATTTTGATAGCCGGTTTCTTGCATGGGACGCTATCTTTAAAAGTTTTTTTTAGAAATTTTAAAACGATTGGGCGTATCAAGCGCGAAAATAAAACTAACCTTCAAAGTGAGACGCTGCTCGAAGAAGCTGAAAATTTGATGGCCTGTGGATACATTTCAAAAGCCGTTTCTAAATACCGGAAAATTTTAAAGATATTGCCAAACGAAGTGAACGTTCTTGTCCGTCTTGGAAATATTTTAAGGGAACAGGGGAATCTCGATCAAGCTTTAGAGGTTCATTTAAAAGCAGTAAAGATAGCGCCTGAAAAATTTAATGTTTTGTACAGTTTGGCTGCCGACTATAGCGCTAAATCAATTCCAAAAAAAGAAATAGAGATTCTTGAGAAAATTTCACAACTTGACCAAAGATCCCCTCGTTTTCTATATCGAATGAGAGAAGTTTATTTAAAATCGGAAGACTGGATATCGATAGTAGATATCCAACGAAAGTTAATTGTTCAAATTGAAGGCAAGGAAACCAAGGAAAAAGAAAAAAAACTACTTAGTCAATATATTTATAAAAATGGAGTTCAATATTTAAATAACGATAATTTTAAATTAGCAATCAACGAATTTAAAAGAGCCTTACGTGAAAACTACCAGTGCCTACCTGCCCATATTTTATTAGGGAAAACTTATCTTAAAACCGGCGATCATCGAGGTGCATTGAAAGCATGGAAAAAAGGTTACGCAAGTACAAAGTCTGAGACTTGTTTGATCAAAATGGAAGAACTCTATAGAGACTTGGGTAAGGTAGAGGAAATGATAAAGGAATATAAAAGCGCAATCAGTGGAACACAAAACGAAAGGAAAGAAACACTTGCCATATTATTAGGTCTTCTTTGTTTGAAAGAGAGGACGCCACAAGAAGCTATAAGAATCATTGAAGAAAATACAGATTTCGAAGAATCTATAATTTCATCTGTTATTTTAAGTGATGCCTATATGCAAGATCATAAAGAAACCAAATCTACAAAAGCTTTGGAAAGCGTTACTCGACAGATCAAGATAGCCATGTTTAATTTTAAATGCAGTGCCTGCGGTAAAATTTTTGACGAGTGGGCTGATATTTGCCCAACTTGCAATGATTTTAATGCCATTGAATACTTCCCGGCAATTAATTTCTGAAAAGTTTTTTTAATAAACTAATATAAGAATTATTTTTTAGGTCTTTAGTGCCCGAGTTTTTTTTCTGAGAAGATAGTATTGGTGATAATTATTAATCATCACAAAGTTCTTCTTAAATTTTTTCTGCGGTTTTTTTTTGTTCTAGATTTGTCCTTTTCAAACTTTCTCCAATTAGCTACATCAGACTTTTCTGGGATGTTTGATTCGTCAGTGTCTGCATCTTCCCAGGAAAGGGTTGGCCTAGGAGTTGGTCGGGAAAATTTTTTTCCTTTTTCAAAATATTTTTTACCTACCTCAAATTCCTTTAGGGTTAGGCCTAATTCCATTTCATAAATATCTTTAGCATCTTTAGGAAAGGAACCGGAGAACAAACCTTCTCCACGCAATCGAATTTCTTTGCCATTTACTAGACCAGATCGCCAAGGTTCTGGAATTTCACGCCATCCATATATTGAGCCTGCCCATGTTCCAACTAAAACTCCGGTCTTATCAGATTCTTTGCCCATGTTGAGTACGCTTGTCACAGTTGAATCAAATCCACAATATTTACGTAAAACAATTATCAGGCACAATGGTAATAAAGTTAAGACATAGCCTTGGGCAGGATTCGTAATTTTTGTTCCATGTTTCTCAGAAGCATTTTTGCAAACCCAGTTCAACAGTTCATTAAAACCAATATTCCATTTTTCTCTAAGGGTTTTAATAGTTTGTTCAAGCATGCCATGTTCAGATTCCGGGACACTATTCCAGAGATTGGGTGCCGATTCTCTCAAACACGCTTCAATTTTTTGACAAAATATTTCCGCATCTTTTAAAACCATTTCAGTTCTATTTAAATCATCACTATTGTGCCCGTGCTCTAATTGCAAAAGTCTAGATGCAAGGTATCCGGTGAGCGCAAGTCCAGTGATCTCAGATAAATTACGACTCATCATTAAGCCGATGGCAATATTTGAATGAAGACCTGCTTCAGGTCTTTCCCTGTGAAGAAGGCCCGCTGGAATTCCCATAGATAAAAATGAAGCGTCTGCTATATCATGCTTAGGAATTCGGGGTAATCCTTCCGTTAGACTTTCGACTGATTGATAAAAGCCTTTTCCTGGATGCCGAAAAGTACCAAAGTAATGCTCTGGACCGTTTGTGGTCATTTTAAGGAAAAGTTGAGATATTTTTCTCGGGTCTGCTTTTTTTTTATTTTTTAGAAGACTATCACCAATGACTAATGCACTTTGGGCTTGATATCCATAGAGACCTTTCATTTTAAATTTTTTAACGCCCTTACCAATAAAGGGACTTACGTCTTTGAAGTTATCCATTGAACTAAAAAGTTGTCGAATGGTTTCTGGCTTCAAGCTTTTTGAAGATAGTCCCATAGCGTTTCCTAAAGCCATCCCGTAGTAACTCCCAATTACCTTGTCTTTAAGAGTATTCATAGAAAACTTCAATCTTGATAAATTTATTTAAACTAGAAACATCTTTGGTGGGGCTTAGATGCTGTTAAATTGTTAAACCTCTATCAATTCCATTGGTTGATCCTGATTTGCTAAACTTAAAATAGGAGTAAGGTTTCCCAAAGCTTGCAGTGCTGTGACGTGGGCGATTTCAGGATGATTATTGGTTTGGCTTAAATGCATCAATATTACTCGTCGAAGATACTTGTGTTTAATTGTTGCCAATAGTTCTCCGCAGGCTTCATTGGATAGGTGACCGCGATCACTTTTTATTCTTTTTTTCAAAGTCCATGAATAAGGGCCAAAATCCAACATTTCAACATCGTGATTGGATTCTAATAGCAACACATGAGAATTCTTTAGAGCTTCACGAACTTCATGAGTAACCACCCCCATATCGGTCGCGTGACCCAATTTTCGGTTTTGGCATCGTATTATGTAAGCAACTGGCTCTTGTGCGTCATGAGAGGTGGAATAGGGTTCGATTTCAAGGTCCTCTAATTGAATAGTTTTACTTGAACGAATGGGATTAAATATTGGAATATTTCCCAACTTATGACCAGCTTGGATAGTCCCATTGGTTGCATATAAAGGTATAGAGTACTTCCGTACTAAGGGTCCAACGCCACCTATGTGGTCAGAATGTTCGTGCGTTATAAAAACGGCGTCTAACTCTTCAGGTGATCGATTAATTGATTTGAGTCGTCGCTCAAGTTCCTTGACACTCAATCCTGAATCGATAATTATTTTTTTCGAATCTGACTCAATGTAAATGCAGTTTCCACGACTACCACTGGATAAAACAGAAAATTTAAAAATAGGGCAACCTTTCTGAAGAATTCACAAATTTTTATTTATTTGTTTAGCACAGTCTCAATTGGTATTTCTGAAACATCGTCCACAATTTCAACTGAGCCTATAGCTTTTGCCAGTATAAATCGAAGTTTATTGTGGCTACTTTTTTTATCATGGTACATAGACTCAATTATATTTTTAGATCCTAAGTCAGGTGCCTGGACAGGTAGGCCAAATTTTTTTAATAAGTTTGTGATGCGTATAGGCACGTCTTTACTGCATAGTCCAGTTTCTGCAGAGAGTAAGGCGGCCTGAACCATGCCTATTGATAATGCTTCCCCATGAAGGTATTTAGTATAATTAGTAAGAGCTTCAATCGAGTGCCCAAAGGTATGTCCGAAGTTAAGAATCATTCGATGTCTGCTTTCACGCTCATCTTTTTCCACTACTTGAGCTTTAATGGCGCAAGAAGTTTCAATAATATGTTCTATGCAGCCAGGATTAAGGGAAATAATTTTTTCTGAGTTATTTTCTAAAAAAGCGAATAGTTCCGGATCGGCTATGACTCCATATTTGACAACTTCGGCAAGCCCTGCTCGCAGTTCTTTTTCAGGCAAAGTTTTTAGAGTATCAAGGTCGATTACGACCAACTTGGGTTGATAGAATGCCCCAATCATATTTTTCCCGCGTGGATGATTTACAGCAGTTTTACCACCTACACTACTATCCACTTGTGAAAGTAAGGTAGTTGGTATTTGAATAAATGGGATTCCACGCTGATAAGTAGCTGCTATGAAACCGGTCAGGTCCCCTACTACTCCACCACCCAGGGCAATTAATACCGATTTTCGATCGCATTTCATCTCAAGCATACGATCGTATACTAGTTCTACTTGCTGAAGTGATTTTGATGTTTCACCTTCGGGAATTTCTATGACAACTGGATAATGGCCATTATTAGTTAACCCCGATTCAACTTGTTTTCCAAAAATTTTTTTTACGGATGGGTGGGTAATAATGATGCTTCGACTAGGCTCAAGTCGGCTTGAAATAAACTCTCCAACCTTGGACAGAATATCTCGGCTGATTATAATGTCGTAACTTCTTTCATCTAGGTTTATATTTAAACACTTCATGTATTAACTGAGCCATTTTTTTCATAGTAATAAAGTTAACCATACTAGCACTTTGGAAACCGTGTTTGAATCGTTTATGTTATGAAGGTACTTAAATTTTTAGAGATAAACCTAATCTATTTAAATTTAAAAAATTAATACAAACTAATTTTAACAATCATTTTATGAGTACACTGGCTGATAAAAATCTTTAATATTTCGCCTGAATATCACCACATTGTTATGTTTATTGTACAATATAAGACGGTAATTCTCGGTTGAAAGCTAAATACTTTTAGACTACAGTCTTGTCTTATGAAACAGGTTTATTTGGATACATTTGGTTGCCAGATGAATGTGGCAGATACAGATAGGATGGAGCTGTTGCTATTTCACTCTGGCTATATCCGCACTGGAGAAGTACAAAATGCAGATTTAGTCCTTGTTAACACATGTTCTATTCGAGATAAGGCAGAACAAAAAATATACTCTCTAGCTAAAAACTTAAAACCACTCAAAGAGGCTAACCCTGATCTTATTCTTGGTTTTACTGGTTGCTTGGCTCAACAAGAGGGAGAACAATTTTTAGAAAAAATGCCCTTTGTTGACCTTGTTATGGGGCCTGATGGAGTGGAACATATTGTTGAGGTGGTTGACGAGATCAAGGAAAAGAAAGTACCTATAGTTCGGACCCAGTTTGATAAGGCGTTGAACTACAAAATCCCTGAGCTTTCTGGAAAAGCGCCATTAAATCCAGGTCCGACTACATTTGTTAATATAATTAAAGGTTGTGATAAATTTTGTACCTTCTGTGTAGTTCCTTTTACGCGCGGGAGAGAAAAAAGTCGAGAAGCCGAAGAAATAGAACAGGAGGTTCGACTCCTGGTATCAAGGGGAGCGCGCGAAGTTATTTTATTAGGACAAAACGTCAACGCTTATGGAAAGCGAGGACTTAAACGACCTGTTCCTTTTCATGATTTGTTATATCGAATTGCGTCTATTTCCGGTTTGAAGCGTTTACGGTTTACAACTAGCCATCCAAAAGATTTTACTCCAGAATGTATTACTGCTTATCGAGACATTGATATTTTAGTAAATCATCTCCATCTTCCTGTACAAAGTGGAAATGATCGTATTCTTAAAGAAATGCGTAGGATGCATACGATAGGAGAGTATGTCTCCATTATAGAGGAGCTTAAAGTGGTTGTACCAGACATGGCATTATCTACTGATATTATTGTGGGTTATCCGAGTGAGTCGGAATCAGAATTTGAGGATACTCTTGCTTTGATGGAAAGGATAAAGTTTAATAATAGTTATATGTTCAGTTATAGTCCCCGTCCTAATACACCGGCGCAAGATTTTCCAGATTCAGTACCACAGTCAGTTAAGTCGTCTCGTTTGCAAAGAACAATTGAATTACAAAAAAAATTAACCCTTGATCAGGGAAAAAAAATCATAGGCAAGGAAGTAGACGTTTTGGTAGAAAGTAAGAGCTTTAAAGCGGATTTAGATTATAGGGGGCGCAATGCTCAATATTGGTCAGTTAACTTTACTGGAGACAAAGCACTAATTAGCCCAGGTGATATTGTGAAAGTTGTTGTAGAGGAAGCTTCTGGTCATATGTTAAAGGGTAAAGCTGTTTTATGAAGCAAAAAATAATGGGTTTTGGTATCAAAAGCACGGGTTAGAAACTGATAGACTGAGTGGCGGTTTTTTTAATAGAAGCCAAGCTGGGAATAAACTTCTTCTTCTAAAGAGGTCGCATGCGGAAGAATTATTTTAATGGCCAGCTTTGCATCATGAATGAACTTAAGGTTTGGAATGACAGATCGGTCAGCTAGGCGTGACAATGTTTCCCTGCAAAAATGATCTAAATCATGAATTTTTTCTAAAAGGTCCTGAGGTAAATCTTTCAATCCCACCTCGTTTTTTTCAAGAAACCTTAAGATTTCTATCAGACTAAGCTTAATGCCTACGGTTTGATTACGTAATTTAGAAATTACCTTTGATTCGGGTTCTTTCAAATCCAAGCAAATTTTCTTTAATAGTTTTCTTAGATGTTTATAAAATATTTCGTGTTGATTTTGATTGTTAAATACCTTTCCTTCACCACCAAATAGTATTTTAAAAACAGATTCTAATTTGTAGGTTTCTGACCCCATAATTGTATAGAGTATGGAAACAAATTCATCCTTATTGAAAGCTAGCTTCAAATCTTGAAATATCATATCAAGTGACCCGGTTTCACCTTTAGATACTCTTGGCTTTTCTTCACAGACAGATTTATTTAGATGATTTTTCGAACCGGGAACTAGTCTTCCTCCATCTTCTTCGGAACCTATGACTTCTAGTTCAGTTAATGATTCTATAAAGTCCATCAAAGAAAAAGCCGGAATATTAAGTAAATTTTTGTCTATATGAAAAAGACTGCATAGAAGCTGTTTTTTAAGATCTGCTGAGCAAAAAGAATCACTTGCACAAAGTTCTGTCAGGATTGTTTCCATCGAGACAAAAAGGGATCTTATTTTGAGGCGAGCTAGATGCATTGTGCTTTTTTGGCAGGACTGAATTTGGAAAACACCCTTTTTATAATTTACAAGTTTTATGCATAAAAAATCACCTTCTTTAAGTCGATTTTGATGGATTATATGGGTTATATCCCAGGCGGTAACAAGAAGAGAGCTTTTCTCGAGAACCCAATTATTTAATCTGATTTCATCAGGGAAATGGGTTGGGTTCGAGTATTCGTAATAAGGAACAATATCTTCAATAAGAAATGGTAGTTTTTGTTTTGGAATTTCATTGCCATCTAAAGAAAGAAAGGTGAGCTCCGATTCTTTCTTTTCGTTTGAAATAAAAGGGATGAGTCTGTGTCCAGGAAAAAAGACTTTTTTGTTGATTTCAAAACTATTTAAGCGAACAGATAAAGAAAGATTTTTGATTTTTTGTAAAGCTACAGGAATAGGTAAATAATCATCTTCATTTGTTTCAATTAGATAATTATGAGTCGATAGCTTTTTCTTTAATCTTTTTAAGGTAGAGACTGGTATTTCTTGCTGCCACTTTTCCTTAATTATTTTTTCAAAGTCCCCAGAAGAAAAATGGCTATTTGACTCAAGGATTAAGTTCTCGGCTAATTTATTGAGGGTTAACTTGGCGGGCATAGTTATAATAATATTTGGTAAATCTGGAATACTGGGTAGTTGGAGTTAAAGAGTCTCAGGCTGGTTTATTTGATTCAAAAGATCGTTTGGGAAGTCCTTTCTGTGAGTAATTCCTTGGATGTTGTTAGTACTTCACTGAGGAAACTAACATATATTATTTAAGGAAGAAAGTTTTTTTTAGAAAAGGAAAATGGTTTTTGATGTTATTGATTTATGTTTTTTGGCGCGCTATGATATTTCCTAAATATAAAATAGATAAATGGCAGAGTTTTTCTTTATCTTTTTGAGAGTATAAATATTAAATCAAATGCCATTAGAAATTTAAAATTAATGGAGCTTTATTATGGCACTCAATTTAGAGCCTGTTTACAAAGAAATATTTGAGAAGTTTAAGACGCGTAAAAAGTTTTCAATTCGGTCAGTAGAGAAAAATATATTAACTGTTGATCAAGATGAAGAGATTTGTGGGCAAAAGGAACCACGTTCATTTGAGTTTAAAAGTCCAAGAGAGTTTGAAGAGTTTGTTCGCTTAGAAAACCAGTTTGAAAAGGACATTGAGAGCCAACTGCAGGGTAATAAGATGCCTTATCGCTGATTTTAATAGCATATTTTAAAAATTTATAAGTTTTTTTCTGTTAGAACTTTTTTGGGATGCTATTTTAACTCTAGTTTTTCTGGCAAGAATTTCTTGTTGAAGGGAGTTGTTTTTAATTAATTAAATATCGTATATTTTATCTTGGGTAATTTCCCAAAACGAGTGCTGAGTTTTTGCTTCCAAAAGATATACAATTACTTATAGCAATATTTAGATTTTTTTCCCTTCCAGTATTTGGAATGTAATCCAAATCACAGTCCGGGTCAGGACTTTCTTGATTAATAGTTGGGGTTAAAAAATTCTTATGCAAAGAAAGCAGAGAAACCGTGGCACCAAGTGCTCCTGATGCACCCTGTGGATGACCGGTCATCGACTTTGTTGAACTGACTGGAATTTTAGAGGAAAGGCTATTGAATAAATTTTTAACTGCTAGAGTTTCCACTTTGTCATTAACGATTGTGGAGGTTCCATGAAAGTTAATGTAATCTACCTGTTCTTTATTTATTTTTGCATCTTTAAGCGCCAAGTGAATAGCTCGAGTTGACTGCTTACCGTCTGGCATAATAGCTACTCTGTGATATGCATCACAAGTCGAGCCGTATCCAAGGACCTCACCATAAATTTGCGCATCACGGCGATTTGCGTGTTCTAGTTCTTCAAGAATTAGCATCCAGCTTCCTTCTGATAACACAAAACCATCTCGATCAAGATTGAATGGACGGGAGCCGCGCGTCGGATCATCGTTATATTGAGTTGGATTGACCCTCATTCGCTCGAACCCGACCATCATTGCAGGAGTAACACAAGCCTCAACACCACCAGTTAAAACCCAGTCTTCCTGTCCAGAGCGAATAGTGTTAAATGAATATCCAATTGCATCTGTAGAGCTAGTACACCCATTTGAAATTACATGGCTTCGTCCCTGAAGGCCAAAATACATAGAGATTTCGCTCGAGAGCATTCCAACTAACGAATTTGAAATAGCATATGGGCTGATTTTATTCTTTCGGTCAGAAAAATATATTTCAAATTGTTGTTCAGAAAAATCAAACCCGGCTCCCCCGGTACCTACTATGACCCCAAGACTTTCAAAGTCATCTTCATCGAATTGTTTAAGGTCGATAGCCGAATCATGTAATGCTTCCTTTGACGCGGCAATTGCTAATGGTACGGATCGAGAAAGTTTTTTTAGGTCTGACCCGGAATAATACTCTAAGGGGTCGAAATCTTCAATTTCTCCCGCTATTTGGCAGGATAAGCCAGTAGGGTCAAAGCTTGAAATTCGATCGATTCCGCTGATACCATTGCAGGTGTTTTGCCAAAAATTGTTTTTTCCTATTCCGTTTGGACTCATTGCACCCAAACCGGTAACTACTACTCTACGGGGCATATTTTTTTATAATGAAATTAAGCTATGTGGGTTATGTTAACATAGTGGTCTGTATAAGGACAACGCTACTTGCAAAAGGTTCTGTCTGTATTTTAGATTTTTAGGTACATTGATCATTTGAAAAATCATTAAGCTTTTAATTCCAACCTCCTTCTGACAAACGCTCAGACCAAGAGTCAATTTAGAAACTATAAATTTGAATACCAACCTTTCTCTAAAAGATTTAACCGGACAAATGATTATCACCGGATTTGGTGGTGCCTCTCTCGATTCCGAGTTAGAGGAGCTCATTGTAAATTCTCGTATTGGAGGGCTGATCTTATTTGAGCGTAACTTTGAAAATCCAGAGCAATTGATTCGGTTGGTTGACGATCTCCAATCTTTAGCAATGTCATGCCCAGCTTCTGTTCCATTGTTTATTTCTGTGGATCAAGAAGGAGGGAGAGTAGCCAGGTTGAAAGGTCCATTCAGTAATTTTCCTCAACCAAGTTGTCTTGGCCAAGCTCAATCTGAATCACTTGCCCGTCGATTTGGATTAGCACTTGGCAGAGAAATGCAGGCAGTAGGGATTAATATGTTATATGCACCGGTCCTTGATGTGAATACCAATCCAGGTAACCCCATTATTGGAACACGGGCTTTGAGTGATATACCTGAGTTGGTAGGTCGAATGGGTAAGGCGGTTATAGATGGAATTCAGGAAACGGGGGTTTTCCCTGTTGGTAAGCACTTTCCAGGTCACGGTGATACTGATAGAGATTCTCATCTTGAATTACCTTATGTAAATCGTGATGCAGATTCACTAGAAAAAGTTGAACTAGAACCTTTTGCTCAGACGATTAGCCATGGAGTGCAAATAATCATGACAGCTCATGTGATTTACTCAGCATGGGACGATCAACTGCCAGCCACTTTTTCCCCATTTATTTTAAAAAATATTTTACGAGAAAAGTTGGGTTTTGGTGGACTTATTATCACTGATGATTTAGAGATGAAAGCGGTAGAAAAACATATTCCATTTGAATCAATTCCAAGCCTTGGATCTATCGCAGGTGTGGATCTTTATCTTATTTGCCACGATCGAAAAAAAACTTTATCACTTCAAGGTCAAATGATCGAAGATATTAAGAAAGGGAGAATCGATAAAAAACAAGTTGAGTATTCTGCTCAAAAAATTATAAATTTTAAAAAGAAAATAGCTTTCAGTTCCCATGGAAAAGAAAGCCTCTCTGACCTGGTAAGTAAGAATGTTGAGCTTATCCGAGAAATGAAATCATACCTTCCTTAATGGAAACTTCCTACATAATAGGAATAAAAAAACATCCCCATTTCTTTTATGAATAGTTATCGCTTAAAAGCACTTTGGTTAGCTCTAATATATTTAGTGTTAGTCGCTTATTTATATTCATTTTCTAATTATGGCCTCAATGTATGGGACGAAGGTGGGTATGCCAATGGAACACTTCGGACTTTAAACGGTGAGAAAGCGATGGAAGATTTTAACCCTAGCGGGTATCTTTCAGGGCGCTATATCTATGGAGTAATATTTTTTAAACTATTTGGAGTAAGTATTCAGAGTCTTCGCATTGGAGTGATTCTAATGACTCCAATCATGATCTTCATGGTTTATGCTATTTCCCGCCGCATCATGCCACAGAGCTTTGCATTCCTTGCAGCAGTTTTCGTTCTTTCAGCACCAGCAATGTATTACAATCGATTTTTTACTTTCTTTTGTGTTCTTAATTTGTACTTATTAGTGCGTTGTGTAGAAAAAGTTAAACCTCAACAGTACTTGTATTTGTCTGGAGCCATTTTACTGAGCGGGTTTTTTAAGTTCGAGGTCGCGCTATTCTCCTTTCTATGCAGCGTTGTGATTCTTACTACTCAATATTTTCTAAGAACAAACCAGCAGCACTCGTTAACCCAGGAAGACCAAATTCCTGTAATAGGTCAAACCAAGTTCTGGATAAGTATAGGATTGCTTGTTTTGGTTCTAATTCCCATATTATCTTTTTTATTTAAAAAAGATTTCTTTAACCTAGCCGTTGATATGGTTTTAGGTTCTTACCAAGTTTGGGGCAATTCATTCCCGAGTCTTTTCCCATTTTTTACATTATGGACTGAATTAGGATCGCATGAAATGTTTCAGCGATTACTTTTTTATATTCCAGTTTGGATTTATTCGGGGGTGGCACTATTTGTTGTTATAAAAATAATTAACCAAAAAGGCATTGAACCTATTGACCTGTATGTTTTGTCTATTTTATTAATTGGGATTTGTGCGTATGGACTAGTTTTGTGGCGGGCTGGATTTGATAATCTCTTGCGAACACTTCCTCCAGCTTATATCTTGTTTTGTTATATTCTTTTTTTAACTCGAGGCCGTCTACTTTCTTTAGTGGAGATACTGAAGCAAGAGTCAGCTTTTTTGCTACTTATTCGTAAGACGACTATAAACGTGGTTACCGTCTCCCTCCCATTTTTATTTTTTTATGAAATGAACACAAATCATGGGTTTTACGCGGGGACGATAGGTGCTAAAAAGCAGGAAACGGCTTTGTTGGATATGCCTAGGGCAAAAGTTTATACAAATCCTGCTGAAGCTAAGTGGATTGAAGAAGTTGTAGACCGTATTGAGACCTATTCTGAAGTTGGTGACCCTATTTTAGCTTTACCCTTAAATCCTATTTTTTATTTTTTGACAGACCGTAAAAACCCAACAAAATATGACTGGATTTTACCCGGAATGCTTAATTCAAAAGACGAGAAAAAAGTAATAGAGCAATTACAAATCAGCCCACCGAAAGTAATAGTTTTTGTGGATATCCCGATCGATGGGAAGGAAGATAGACGATTAGCTAACTATACGCCGCTAATTTATAGTTATCTCGCTAAAAATTATATGTTTAAAGAAATGATAGGAATGTTTCAAATTCTTTTGCCAAAGTCAGAGGATCAATAAAACCTAGGCATGCAGAATTCTGGAAGATTAGGCTGATGTTGTTAGGCGGTAGGCAATAAACTGATTAATTGTTTTAAGAAATATTTTTTTAAACAGGGGCTTCGCTTTTGGATTCGGCTTCAATAAGCCGCATGGTGTAAAGGTGATGATATAAATTTTCGTTTTCCATCAACTCCTTATGGGTGCCTGATTCAACGATTTCTCCCTTGTCTAGGACAATAATTTTGTCTGCATTGTGAACTGTACTTAGTCTATGAGCAATTATGAAAGTAGTACGCCCTATCATTAGTTTTTCCAAAGCGTCTTGAATTAGCATTTCAGATTGATTATCCAGAGCCGAGGTCGCTTCATCAAGCACGAGTACCTTTGGGTTTTTGAGTAAAGCGCGGGCAATGGCTATTCTCTGACGCTCTCCACCGGAAAGCTTGGTTCCTTTTTCACCAACTAGGGTGTCGTAACCATTAGAGAACTCAGTGATAAACTCGTGCGCATTAGCCGACTTTGAGGCTTCTATCATTTCTGCTTCAGTAGCATCCAGCTTTCCATAAAAAATATTCTCGCGAATAGTTCCGCCAAACAATAGAGTCTCTTGAGGTACCAAAGCCACTTGACTCAGATAACTTTCTAGATCAAGAGATTTTAAATCATCGCCATCTATTTGAATTTTCCCAGACTGTGGATCGAAAAATCTAAGTAGCAATTGAACAGTGGTAGATTTCCCTGCACCACTGGGTCCAATTAAAGCGACTGTTTTTCCAGGATGGATGTCAAAACTCACATTATTTAAAACAGGTGTGCCATCTTCATAACCGAAAATAACCTCATTAAAATAGACATGGCCCTTAAGAGATTTGAGTTTGATTGCATTTTCTGGGCTGTTGACCAAAGGCTTGGTATCTAAAATTTCATTAACTCTGCGCATAGCGCCCAATGTTTCTTGTAATTGGGTGTAGATTTTAACAAAGGTACCTATCGGGCCTGCCATAATGAGTGCGTAAAGAAAAAAAGCGGCCAACTCCCCAGGAGTTGTAGCTCCTTGCATGACTTGTTGACCTCCGTACCAAATCAATATAGTTGAAACAAGAAAAGTAAGACCTAAAATCAATGGACCAAACGAAGACGAGATGCGTACCTTCCCAATAGATTGTTCAAATGCGTTTTCGATTTCATTTTCAAACCGTTTTTTTTCGTAAGATTCGCGAGTATAAGATTTTACAATTTTAATTGAAGAAGCAACTTCTTCAAGTACAACTAGCGCCTGTGCAATTCTATCTTGTACTTTTTCTGAAAGATTGCGCAGACGTTTCCCAAAAATACGTGCGAATAACATCAATGGAGGTAAAACAAGAAGTATTAAGCCTGTAAGCTTCCAATTGAGATAAAAAATAATAGCTAATGCCCCAACTAAGGTGATCGTTTGTCTTAAAACAGCGACAGGAATTGATACCAAGGCATTTTGAATAACAGTGATGTCATTGCTCATTCTAGATAAAATTTCACCGACCCGTCTGCTTTGGAAAAAGCGTAAAGAAAGAGACTGAATATGTGAAAATAGTTCAATCCTGAAATCGGCTGTAACGCGGTGTCCAATGAAACTCAAAATATAGTTATGTGTCACTGCAAAAGCAGCTTGGAACAAAATGATAATTACTAAGTCTCGGGTAAGGCTGTTTAAAAGGTCCGAATTTTTTAGGACTACGACTGCATTGATCATATTTCTTACTATCAGAGGCAAGGCTAAGCTAATCATTGACGTCAAGACGAGGCACGCAAAGGCAAAAATAATACTTTTAGTGTAGGGGCGAGCATATTTCAGAATATTTGAAAACTCTTTCATTTATTCACGGATTCTTAGTAGAAATATGATTTTTAAAAAATTAGATTGTGTATGATACCCCCTACCTAGAGATATATCAATGATTTGTGAGTGCGAATGGGCAGGTGCTTATTTATATTTAAAAGCATCCTGAGCGTTAAAATGAAACCATGGGGACCTTAAACTATGCAGAATTCGATAAAATACTTAATTCGGTAAAAATTATTTAAAAATAGACTAAAGTTTTAAATAGATTATCCGTTACAGGAGATACGGGAAGTTTTCCATTGATTAAAATAATGTGGAGAAACAATTAAACAATTTTTATGATGCTTAATTAATATTCCAGTGTAGTTTTTTTAATGATTTAAAAGGTTGATATCATGGATTCTCAGGCAATAGGGCCGACAGAAAAAAAATCAATTCAGGTAGACCGAAAGCCTTCTTCAGAAGGTACTAAGGTGCCCTCAGGTGGATCAACTACAGGTCAACAAAATGATACAGTTTCATTGTCACAACGTGGACAAGCAGCAGTTAGTCAGCCTCTTCAAACTAGAAATGGTGGCCCAACGGGTTCTGAATTAAGAAAAATCGACGTGACAGATGACAATCAATTTGTTGTTAAGATTGTAGATGCTCAGACTCAAAAGGTAGTGCGCCAAATTCCTAAGGAAGAAGAAGTCCGCCTTAAACAAGCTATTCATGAAAACTTGGATGTTTTGGTAGATAATTCTGGTAGTCGTGAAACTTTAGACGACATGGTTTAAAGGTAACTTTCCTCTACCGTTTTAGAATTCTCCATTTACTTAATTTAATCTAAGCTTTTTGGTTTAGTTCGTGCTATTTCAGTTAATAGCTTGCCATAAAAACCATAAGTTTGAGCAAATAAACCCAATCTTCGTCTTATTCTTTTAAAAACATTGGTGTGTTTAAAAAATTGATCGGTCTTAATCTTTGAGTGGATTGAGACTTTTCATAAAGCGGGCTGTGATTTCTTCTGGGGTGTGGTTTACTCGTCCTGTCGATTTATCAAAAGAAGGTTTAACTTTAATTAAAAGAAAAGATGGCCCGTCTTTTTCCATTAGTTCTTGAAATGCTTCCTTGATATGGCTTTTGTTTGTGACCTTTTTTACTTGGGGATATCCAGCACTTTCGGCAACTTTTTCCAAGGATACTGAATTGGATAGGGACCGTTGGCTTCCTGTCGATTCATAGACTTCATTATCTATGACAATGTGAAGAAGGTTTTTTGGAGCGGCTGCAGCAATCATAGCTAATGTTCCCATTGACATAAGAACATTTCCGTCTCCATCGATAATTACGGTTTTTTTACTTGGATAATTTATAGCTACTCCAAGTCCAATAGATGATGCCAGTCCCATAGAACCGATCATGTAGAAATTTCCCACTCGGTCTTTAATATTAAAAGATTCGCGGCAAATGTACCCGTTAGCATGTATTACCGGTTCGTCCTTAAGGAGTGGAATTATTTCTTCAAATGCCTCAGTGCCCTTCATTAAAGTATCCTTTCCCAACCAGTAGAGTGTATGGAAGGCCCTCATCAATTTTTTGGCAAGCAATATTTAATGAAGCTTCATAGTTTTCGGGAGATAGAATAGAATATTCCATGCTGGAAGTTTTTAACAAGTTCTGATTGATTTCTCCCATTATGATATGCTCCGGTGCATCGTTACCGTCTTCACCTCTCCAACTCATGATCACAAGAACGGGGATCTTGTAAATTAGATTTAAAGAAGTAAAAGCGTTTAGACAGTAACCCACCCCAGAGTTTTGCATTAGTAAAACCGGTAGTTTCCCAGAAAGATAGGCTCCTGCGCAAAGTCCAACAGCAGCATCCTCTCTCACCGCAGGAAAATAAGGTGTTTTTGGATTATCATCAACGATGCTGATCAACCCTGAAAGAAGGGAACATGGCACGCCAGTGTAAAAATTAAACCCCTTGCTTAAAAGAAGTTTATAAAAGATTTCAGAAGATAACATAGAGGATAGTTAGAGTTTTACCAATTTTCAACATGGCGTTCGCCGCCAAATGTTTTTTGTAATTCATGAATGCGTTTGACATATTCCTTAATACCTTCTAGGCCTTTGAATTTAACTCCCAAGTCTGTGGCAGCTTTGTTTGACATAGGTTTGCCCTCGTCGCCCATTACCCCTTCAACTTCTCCAAATGAGTCGACTACTTCAGAGATCATTCTGCCTAATTCCAGATTATGTATATGACCGTCAACTAAATGATAAATTTTTCCCGAGGCCTCACTGTTGCCCAAAACTTTTGTAATTGCCTGACAAACAGCGTCGATGGAGACATATTTAGTACTCCCTTTAACATCCACGTTGTAGTTAGTAGATAGGAAGTCTACCGTTTCAAACCATTCGGACTTTGGAAGATCAGGACGCACTCCATAAACTGTCACTGGGCGAAAAATAGTGATGTCAAAGGCGCGGTTTCGCGCATAAAAAAAACAAAATGATTCGATTGAGGATTTTATTGCCCCATAAAGTGAACTTGGTTGGACTGGGTGAGATTCATCAAGTGGGTTAGATTCTCCAACTGATGGCTGAATAGTTCCAAATACCGCACAGGCACTCATGAAAACTACTTGTTTCACTTTAGCTACTTTTGCCGCTTGAAGCAGATCGTATGAACCGTTTACATTGACTGTGACATACTCATCCTCAGTTTTGGCAGGTCCAGGAAAGTGGGCCAGATGAATTAATACTTCAGCCCCTTCTACTAATTGTTGGAGAGATTCTTTGTCTTCAAGGCCCCCAATAACATAGTCCACATCTTCATAAGTTTTTAAATGGTCGACGATACTGTTTTCTCGAATCAGTGCTTTAATATCATTCATACTTCCGTCTTCATTTGGAGCGGATAGTAATTTAACTAAATGTGATCCGACTAAGCCGGTTACCCCGGTGATAGAGATTTTCATATATAAACTCCAGTATTGCTTTGCGTGAAATAAGGTAACACTTGATTCAACTTTTCAGTGGCATTTATTTTAATTATCTATATAGAAGCATAAATTTAAAAGCCCGAAAAAACACCAAGGTATTTAATAAAATTCTAAATGGAGCAACAGATTAGCAAGTGTAAATTTTAATCGACAATCAGAACTTAAAACTGGAATTTAGGGATTATGTATAACTGTTGCGCCTTTAGTCAACCCGTTTTTTTAATTTATTTAAGTACGATTTTAGAGAAATCAGCGATATTTGAAAATAGAAGAGAGATATGCTTCAACAAACGAAGCCTATTTTTTCTAAGCTTGTCTTCCTTGGTCATGACCATAATGTGTTCAAAAAATTCATCTACACTTTCCTTGATCTCGACAATTTTTTCCAGAGCTTGGGAAAATTGTTTTTGGTTTAGATAATTTTCTATTGGCTCTTTAACTCGCTTATATTCATCGTAAAGTTTTTTTTCTGCTTGCTCATTAAGTAGAGATGTCTGGATGTCACCATCCGACTCATCATTCAATATGCTAACTACTCTTCGGAATGTTGTAGCAAGGGGCTCAAAATAAGGTTGTTTTTTTAAATCAGATAATGCCACTACCTTCTGTCTTACGTCTACTAGCGAGTCTATATTTGCAGACAATACGGCATCAATAGCATCGTAAGGATATTCTTCAGCGATTAAAACGGTCTTATATCTTTGCAAAAATAGACCTTGGGTGTGCTTGTGAATATCTTCAGAAGTTAGTTTTATTTTACCGGCAAGTAGGTTTATTCCTTTTTGGATTAGTTCATCTAGTGAAACTTGCCAATTTTGATTGGTCATAATTTGAATAATACCTAGAGAATGGCGTCTTAATCCATAAGGGTCCTCTGAGCCAGACGGAAGAAGCCCCACACCGATACAACCCAGAATGGTGTCAAGCTTATCTGCAATTGAAACAATGGACCCAACTGTAGTAGAGGGGGGGGCATCTCCAGAAAAAGAGGGCCGGTAATGCTCTTTAATGGCTAAACCAACCTCAGAGTCTTCTCCTGAATGATCAGCATAATAGCCACCTATCACCCCTTGTAGTTCAGGAAATTCGTATACCATTTGAGTGACTAAATCTGCTTTGCAAAGCCAAGCGGCTCGGGAAGATAGTTTGATTTTTTCAGGACAAACCTCAGCTGCCAGAAACTCGGCAAGAGCAACAACACGGTTTACTTTTTCATACGAACTTCCTAGAGTTTTCTGAAAGGTCACCTCTTTTAATGATTCTACAAAGTCTTCCAATTTTCTTTTTCGGTCTTCATCAAAAAAGAACCGAGCATCTTCAAGCCTAGCTCGAAGAACTCGCTCATTTCCCAGTTGAATCTCGCCATCTGGCCCAGGTTGTACATTGCTAATAGTGATAAAGTAGGGCAATAAGTTTCCATTTTTGTCTTCCAAGGGGAAATACTTTTGATGGTACTTCATAGTGGTAATGAGTAACTCTCGAGGTAAGTCAAGAAACCGTTTTTCAAAGTTTCCTCTGATTGCAAAAGGATATTCAACGAGATAGTTAACTTCCTCAAGTAACTCTGGATCTAGTTTTACGATACCTTTTACTTCATTCGCAAGCAAGGTGACTTGATCAACTATAGATTTTTTTCTTGCTATTGGATCAATCATAAGAAAATGTTTATTGCACGACTTAAGGTAACTTTCAATTCCTCTTACTTTAAATGAATCGGAACGCATGAACCTATGTCCACGTGAAATATCAGCACAGGGAATTCCTTCATAGCTGAAATTTAGGGGTTTTGATTCAAAAAGTGCAACGATCCAATGTAGAGGCCTAACGAAAGGAGACTCTCGGTTTCCCCATCGCATCTTTTTTGGAAAAGGTATGTTGCTTATAAGAGCTGGGAAAAAATTACTTAGAATAGTAGCTGTGGGTTGTCCTATTTTTTCTATTTTAGCGCAGACCACATCACCCTTAGATGTTTTTTTAATAGTTAGCTCGGAAGGATCTATTCCTTTTCCTCGCGCAAACCCTAGGGCTGATTTGGTAGGATTCCCTTCTGCATCGTAAGCTAGTTTGATATTAGGCCCAAAGTGAGTCTCTATAATATCCTCTTGTTGACGGTCTACCTCATCAAATGAAATTACGAGGCGCCTTGGAGATCCCATAACTCTGGGCTTACTCGCTTGAATCCTATTTTTTTTTAAAAAAGAGGGTAACTCTTCTTTTAGATAGCCTAAGGCTAGACCCATGAAACGAGAGGGAATTTCTTCGGTACCAATTTCTAAAAATAATTCTGGCATGAATAAATTGAAATTTTTTGATTAAAAAATTAAATGATGACCGTGGTTAGGTCAAAGTCTGGGTTTGAAAACCCCTAATGTAAAGGTTCGATGATAGTTGAAGTTGTTTATTTATCAAGAAAAAAACAGAGTTCATTTTTTCTTGATATTGCTAATCAGGGAATTTTTTTAATAATTAAATTAAACTGAGGGTTTTTTTAGCAAAGGATAATCCATTTCTTTTCTTTGGAAGACATATTCTTGGGCGCAGAGGCGGGCAAGTTTTCGAACCCGCCCTATGTACCCGGTTCTTTCCGTGACGCTGATTGCACCTCTAGCATCAAGTTGATTGAATGCGTGAGAACATTTTAATGTGAAATCATACGCAGGTAAAACGAGTTTTTTTTCTAAGAGTTCAAATGCTTCGGCTTCATACATTTCGAACCACTCAAGGAAACGCTCTTTGTTTGAGGCCTCAAAATTAAAATGAGAGAACTGTTTTTCTGTCTCTAAGTGCACGTCTCCATATTTGATGGTGTTATTCCATTGTAGGTCATATACATTATCGATATTTTGCAGATACATCGAGATACGTTCTAAGCCGTATGTTAACTCCACAGTGACAGGTGAAAGGTCGATTCCTCCTACTTGCTGGAAATACGTAAATTGGGTTATTTCCATTCCATCCAACCATACTTCCCATCCTAATCCCCAAGCACCTAGTGTGGGAGATTCCCAATCATCTTCTACAAATCGAATATCGTGTTTTTTAGGATCAATTCCTAGGGCAACAAGACTCTCTAGATAGAGTTCTTGGGCATCGTCAGGTGAAGGTTTCAGAATTACCTGATATTGATAATAGTGTTGGAGGCGATTGGGATTTTCTCCATATCGCCCGTCGGTAGGTCTTCGTGAAGGTTCTACATAGGCTGCGCTATAAGGTTCCGGCCCCAGAACACGAAAAAATGTAGTGGGATTAAATGTTCCTGCCCCTACCTCAATATCATAGGGTTGGTGGATAACGCATCCACGTGCAGACCAATAGTTTTGTAGTGAGATAAAAACATCTTGAAATTTCATAACTGCCTGTCTATCAAACACTTTTCTAAAAGTCAACTCAACGAAAGTTACTTGTTATTTTGTAATTGAGCCAGCTAGTAATATACCTTTATCTGAAAAATTTTTATAAAGTTATCATGTTAAGTACGCGGCAATATTGTTATCTTTAGTTAGTAAACTAAAATCTCGTTATTCTCTATAGAATTAAGCTATGCACAGTGTTTATCGAACTGTACCCACTAAGGATGTGTTCCGCATAGTAGATTTCTGCTGTAGTAATACTGTAAATAATGGCGGATTATTTGAGGTTTACCCTGACCCTGAGGGAAACTTATTTATGGTTATTGTGAATTCATGTTCCGAATTGGATTCGAAGCATCGGCTCCGCCCGTTAGGTTCGTTTTATTGTAACTATGCTGGTCCAGGAGTAATAACAATCGAGGAAGAAGATCCTCATTTCGATGGAGTTGAGTCTCGTACTAGGCATGTAGTTGCAATTAAACAAGTCATTGATCTCCTAATTGCAGAGGGTTTTCCTGGGACTAAAATTAGTTTCAAAGAACTTCCAGCTTTAAAATTTTAATTAGAGCTATTGCGCAAAGAAAATAAAAGAATTTAGGAAAGTCTGGAGCAATTTAAACTAAGTTAACTATCGACCAATGTTTACTTCGATTAGCCCGCCATTTGACAAAAAAATTACATGATTAGGGTGAATAGATTTTAAAATTGAGTCTTGGATTGCTTCACCTACTCGTAATTTTAGATTACTATTATTTTTTGTTGTCGCAATAATGTGGTTAGATGAGTTGTTCTCATCAAAAAATATAATTCCCTTAACTTTAATACCTGGAATGATACCGCTTTGAATTTTTGGTGGTATGGCAGAGTTGTTTTTTTCTAAAGCCGTTTTAGACTGAATAGAGTTTTCGATTTCTTCGTTGTTATAAGTTGATATCTCTGGAACTTCTTCCGGTAGCAGTTTAGCGATTCGCTTAGATGGTTCATGTTTATTAAATACTGACTTTAAGGCTAACTCGTTGTTTAAAATTGCCGCCATTGGAACTCCTTCAAAAGTTCGAAGTCTAGATGGATCTTTTAGAAGTAGTGCTTGTTCTGTTGGTTGATTAGTGGGTATATATTTGAGTGGCCTTGGTGTCTCGGAGTTTGATGACCAGTGATAATAAGCAATCCCCCCTAAAGTCAATAAACCGGTTACCAAAATTATTAGCAAAAAAAAATTGCGCCGATCCAATTTTATTGATTTTTGGTAAGTTTGATCCTCTTTAAGGAGCATTCCCTTTAGGTCAAGTTTCTGATTGAGAGTGTTTTTTTCCTCTTCAAGTTTCCTTAATGTTTTGAGGATAGTGCTCATGGATTAAGGAGTTTTGGTGTTTGGTAAATACTTGATAGACCATACAACATGATTTTACTTTCCTTCCCAAATTGGCCGTCATCTTTAATGTGATGTTTGCGCTGGAATTTGGCTACTGATAGTTCGGTTTTAGAGCCATAAGTGGGTGCTTCCCTTCCTTTAAAGAATCCAAGTAATCGAAGGTTCTTTTGTAACCAGATTGCTTGCTTGCCTTTAAAGCCCGATCCAAACTGTTCTGGTAAATTCTCAAAGTCTTTCCATAAAATAATGGCTTTATGCGTCCACATAAGATCAACTGTTTTAAGAGGCATCTCAATCTGGTCCACTGAACCAAATATTCCGTTCTCACCATTTATAGAAACCAGCGAAATATATTTTGTCCCTTGAGAGTTAGGAAGAGCAACTTCTAAAATTGCTGGGTAATTGAAAACAGTGAGCTTCTCAAAGTTTGCGTTAAGATCGTATGCTAAAAGTTTTTGTTCCTCGGCGATGGATTCTAGTAGCTTTTCACCCTTGTTTTGATATGAGGCTATGTCTATATTCCATTTTTTTAAAATCCAATTGGTTGCTTCTAGTCGACTCTCGTCAATAGATAAACTTGCAAGGTAGGTTACGAGTTTATCTTGTTGAGAAATAATCAGCGGTTTGGTACTGGGGATGCGCCGAGGATTTAAAAGCTTAGTTGTAAGAGAATCGTCAGAAGCATAAGCTTGGTAGCTAGGTGTTAGGGGTTTCAGTTTTTCTAGAGCTAAATTCCTGGATTGAGGTAAATCGATAATAGGTGCCTGAGAATTTGATATAATAAGGTCTTTCGGGATGATTGGGTTTTCTTTAATTATCAAATTAAGATCTTTTTCTTCTATATTTTTTTTGTTGAAATCTGGCAGTATTAAATAGTTAGCACCAAATAAGAGAATACTAAGGGCAAGCAACCCAGGGAGGATAGTTTTACATAAATTGTCTATCCAAGTTGTAAGTGGGTTGAGTCCCCCAACGTCTTTCACTGCTGGCCGCACAATCTTTGGGGTTATTTTTTTGGTATTCATTGTATATGCAATGAGCAAAGAGCGGTCTGCTAGAACATTTATCATACGTGGAATACCGTGGGAGTATTTATAAATTAATTCGATCGCAGAGCGTGAAAATTGAACTCTCCCCTTGCCTAACGCTACATTGATTCGGTGTTGGATATAACCTCTAGTTTCATCACCGTTAAGTGGCAAAAGTTCCCAGCTTATGGTGATGCGCTGACGAAGTTGACGCAATTCATTTTTTTTCAGCAATTCATCGAGCTCTGGTTGGCCAATCAAAACAATCTGTATCAACTTTTCTGTTTCTGTTTCGAGATTTGACAGCAGACGTAATTGATCCAAGACTTCTACTTGTAAAGCTTGTGCCTCGTCTATGATAACGACTACTCGATTTCCTTTTTTTCTCTCATTCAGCAAAAATGTATTTAGAATGTCTACGAGTTTCTTTTTACTATCAGTTTCACAAGCTAAGCCGAGCTCCGAATTTATGGTTTGCAAAAGTTCAACTTCATTAATTGCTGGGTTAAATACGTAGGCTATACTAAAATCCTCACGGAGTTCCTTTAGAAAACTTCTACAGATCATAGTTTTGCCTGTTCCTACTTCTCCTATGATTTTAAGAAACCCATTATTTTCTTGAAGGCCATACACTAGGTGGGCTAGGACTTCTTTATGTTTAGGACTTAGGTATAAATATTTCGGGTCTGGAGTCAGGTCGAAAGGTTTTTCTGAAAACCCGTAATAGTCGCGATAAACATTTTGTCGCGTTGATTTTTGATTGGAAAGCTTATTCTTCTGAAGCGATAGCTTCATTTGGTGCCCGGCTGCCTGAACTGAGTTAGGAGTTAAGCTTGCATCTTGACTACTAATTGATTTGTTATAGGCCAGACGTTTTTTATCGTTGGATAGGGTGTCGTATGCTTCTTGGACCAACGCAATGCGTGTTTCAATGGGTTGTATTGTGTAAGAGGAGCTTTCGGCCGATGAATCAAAATGCTTGATCATTCGGTCATAAGCTTCATTGATTTCTTTTTGAGTGGCGTTGTAGTTTACGCCGAGAACATCGTATATGTTTTGTTGGTAAAGGTCGGTAGCCATAGGGGATAAATCTAAAGTTATTAAAATCAGTTTTCCAAAGAGCCAATTACAATTGTCTCTTTAGATTTAGGTGGGGCAAGAGAACCGATCGATGAATCTGTTTTACAGGGACTAGGAATATTTGCCCCTAATGCATTAATATACAAAGACTTTTTCGCGATGTAAATAAAAATCAACCAAGTGTATATGGTGAAACCCAAAAACATTCTTCTAGTTTTAAAAATTAGAACGTAGCTAAAAGAAAATAGTTTTCTCCTTAGAGTTAAGGTTTCCAAGAATATATTATTGCTTATATGTCTATTGCTTCATAATTTTTGCTTAATGAGGTCAGTAATGAATAGTTTTACAATTCGTTTTCGCGCGCTGCTACCCATGACAAATTCCAAGCCTTTGGAAAATGGTCAGCTAATTATCGATAAGGGGAGAATTCAAAAAATTTCCTCAGATTTCAGTGACCCAATTGAAGGCGAATTAATTGACTTATCGGATCATCTTATTCTTCCTGGATTTGTTAATGCCCATTGCCACCTTAGTCTTTCGGCTCTTAAGGGGCAGATTCCGCAAAGTGTTAGTTTTGTGGACTGGATCAGATCAGTGGTTGAAAAAAATGAATTGATGAGTTGGGAAAACCGAGTACTTGCTTTACACGCTCAGGCAAAAGTGATGGTGCGTTCAGGAGTGACTGGACTCGTTGACTATATTCCTGAAAAAAAATTTATCACAGAATACTCTAGCCTTCCTTTCAGGAAGACTTTATTCCTTGAGGTAATAGGCTTCCTTTCTTCACTGGTAAAGCCAATAGTGGAAAATTTAGAGATAACTCTTAAAAAAAATATCAATGAGCGCGGAATGAGTAAAATCGGACTGGCTCCACATGCCCCTTATTCAGTTTCGCCCCAGTTGTTTAGTGAATTAAAACGCTTGGCTGACAAATATAAGTGCCCCTTATCGTGTCATGTGGCAGAGTTTCCTGAAGAGTTGCAATTTCTTCAAGACGGTAGTGGTGATTTGAAAGACTTACTTAAAGAAAGAGCAGTGTATGATAGTGATTGGAGTCCGCCAGCTTTAAGCCCTGCTTGCTATTTAGACTCAATGGGTTTGCTGGATTCATTAGTGGCAATACATCTAAATTTAGCAGAAGCCGATCTTGGCCTTTTAAAATCTAAAAAAGTTAAAGCAGTTTTTTGCCCACAAAGTACTCTCTGGTTTAGGCGCAAAAAGTATATGCCAGTTAGGGACTTGCTCGATTTGGGAGTGGTGGTTGGTTTGGGAACCGATTCGCTGGCGAGTAGTGAGTCATTAAACTTTCTTGAAGAAATTCGTGTCGCAGAAGAGATGTTGGTTGACGTGTCCAGAGAAGAATTGCTTCGTATGGCTACTCGGGGAGGCGCCGAAACCGTTGGCATGAACTGCGGTGTGATAGAAAAAGGAAGAGCCGCAGACATAATAGGGTTTCGGCTAAAAGGGGAATACGATGATTGGTATAGCGTGCCTTTTGAGTCAAAAAGAGATAATGCCGATTTTGTCATGATAGATGGGGAAAAGTTGTTTTGAAGACCCCTTTTTGACCTTTCCGTTTTTAGAACGTGGAAATGCCTATTGTGTGCTCGTTTTTTTTAATTTTATTTAAGTGCAGAGTTTTAATGCCTATATTAAGTTTTTTAATTTATTAAAAGCGAGAAAGTCTTTTTATCTAAAGGTTTTTAAGGTAATAGCCGAAAAAAACAGTAGTCTTGAACGGTGGGGTGTACCTTATGTTGAGTTAGTAAATTTTTTAAGTGAGATTATTTTGCGAAAAACAATTGGCGTTTTGTTAATTTTGTCGTCAGTTTTTCTTTCAGGTTGCTGGTTAAAGGGCACCGGAAATTCTGGGATGGCCTTTAAGCGAATCACACCGAAGATGGAAAAGCAGATGGCATACTTACTTAGTAAAGGCTGTAATGAAGAGTACCAGTACCTTGATCCCGATATGGCAATGCTGTATTCTTTTCTTCCTGGTGGAGGCCAATTTTATTCAGGGGAGAAAACAAAGGGGGTTCTATATTTTCTATCCACGCCGTTTATTTTACCTTACCTAGCTTCATTTAAAGATGCTCAAAACTCAGTCGACTATTACAACTTCAAGTATACGATTAATTTTTGTGCTAAAAAGCTAGGTTTTGCCAAACGAAGCAAACCCTAGACCATTCATTAATGCTCTATATCATTGATTAGCTTTGGTTAAATCAAGTAGGTTCCCAAGATTTGTTTCTAAATCTTTAGGCGCTTATTTTAAATTCAAGTTTAACTGCTTGGTTTGAATAATTTTAAAACATAAAAGGCGCCCTAAAATTAAAAATTATCTATAAAAAAAGTTATACAGAGTGATATGCTTCTGGTATAATAACCTGTTTTTATCATTTCCTACTTTTTTAAAATCAAATCCGGTAGAGCATAAAACTTTAATAAATTTAGGCTTTTAAGGTTGACAGCCCCTAGGGTAGCTTTGTACTATAAGCGTTTTTCATTTGCTGGGCTGGCGTAGCTCAGTTGGTAGAGCAGCTGATTTGTAATCAGCAGGTCGGGGGTTCGAGTCCCTTTGCCAGCTCCATCTAAACTGGCATGTTGGAAGGAGGTCTTAGGGAGGCATTAGGCCTTCTACGGATGACAGTTCTTCAGGTATTGCCGTCTGGTGGCGGAGGATTATTTTAATTATCCTCCATTTTATTCGGGGAGGTTCCCGAGTGGTCAAAGGGAACAGACTGTAAATCTGTCGGCTCAGCCTTCGAAGGTTCGAATCCTTCCCTCCCCATTTTATAGGGCAATGCGGGAATAGCTCAGTTGGCTAGAGCGTCAGCCTTCCAAGCTGAGGGTCGCGGGTTCGAGTCCCGTTTCCCGCTCCACCCTGACTGGTGATGCGGGTAGTCGGACTTTTTATTTGGATCAGATGCCCACGTAGCTCAGGGGTAGAGCACTTCCTTGGTAAGGAAGAGGTCATCGGTTCAATCCCGATCGTGGGCTTGTTTTAATGTTTTTGTTTAGAGTGGTTGAGTTAGTTTTCTGGTTGGTTTGAAACAATAATCTAGGCTTTAGAGTTATGAGAGATATTATTAGTTTGGCTTGTTCTGAGTGCAAGCGTAGGAATTATTCAACGACCAAGAATAAAAAGCTGACGACTCAGCGTTTGGAGTTTAAAAAGTATTGTAGGTTTTGTCGAAAGCACGTTCTTCATAAGGAAACTAAGTAAGGCGGTGGTCGGTTGTTAATTGCCAAGTGATTTGCGGAGCGAGCTCAATGTTTTGGCTGATTTTTAGTTCGGATCTTTCTTCAGGTTTTGGAATGCGGATAGGCCAGTAGCTCTAACGGCTAGAGCGTCGGACTCCAAATCCGGTGGTTGGGGGTTCGAATCCCTCCTGGCCTGTATAGAATTTTTTAATAGGTGTAAACGGATTTCAAATGGTGACTAAAGCGATTCAATTTTTGTCGGAAGTTAAAGGCGAGGTTAAGAAGGTTACTTGGCCTTCTAGGAAAGAGGCTATGGGGGGGACAGCGGTGGTTCTCTTGGTAGTGCTTATTATGGCTATTTTCCTAGGGTTGGTTGATTTGCTTTTGTCTAAAATTATTGCAGCTATTTTGTAATGTTATGAGGTTGAGGGTGAGAAGTTGTGAGTAAGAACTGGTATGTGATTCATACGTATTCGGGCTTTGAGCAAAAAGTAAAAACTAGCCTCATGGAGCAGTTTGAACGTTCTGCGAATAAGGAAGACCTGGGGGAAATTATTGTCCCAGTGGAGGACGTTGTTGAGGTTCGTAAGGGAAAAAAGAAGATCTCTTCAAGAAAGTTTTTTCCTGGCTATGTTCTGATCAGCGTCGAGATGTCGCAGGATATTTGGTACATGATTAAGAATACTGCTAAGGTCACGGGCTTTCTTGGTAGTGGGGGGAAGCCTGTACCGCTGTCGGAAGAGGAAGTGGTTGCAGTTAAGGGGCAGATAAGCGGGGAAGCTTCCCAGCCTAAGCATAAATTTTCTTTTGAGAAGGGCGAAAATGTTCGCGTTATAGATGGTCCGTTCGTTAATTTTAATGGTACTGTCGATGAAGTTAATCAAGATAAGGGCAAGGTTAGGGTGATGGTTTCTATTTTTGGTAGGGCTACGCCAGTTGAGTTAGAGTTTCCTCAGGTCGAGGCTGTTTGATGGGTTTTGATTTTTTGAGTTGATATTGAAAGAATAGAAAGGAACGATGTGGCAACAAAAGAAGCGCAGTCTCTAATTAAATTGCAGATTCCTGCTGGTCAAGCGACCCCATCGCCTCCAGTTGGGCCCGCATTGGGGCAGCATGGTGTTAATATAATGGATTTTTGTAAAGCTTTTAATGCGCAAACGCAGGGTAAAGAAGGGATGATTATTCCCGTTGTTATTTCTGTTTATAAAGACAGAACGTTTTCCTTCGTCACAAAGTCACCGCCTGCATCGGTTCTTTTGAAGCAAGCCGCCAGCGTTGCTAAGGGCTCTTCTAATCCTAGTCGCGAGTTTGTGGGTACTGTTACCAGTGAGCAGGTCCGAGAAATAGCTCGAACTAAAATGGAAGATCTGAATGCAAATACTGTTGAGCAGGCAGAGCGTATTATAGGGGGTTCTGCAAAAAGCATGGGAATTAAGGTTGAAGGTTGAATTGATTTTGGGAGGCGGTATGGCAAGGATGAGTAAAAGAATGAAAGTTGCTCGCGAAAAAATAGAAGATCTAAAGGAATACGATCTAATAGAAGCGGTGAGTTTGGCGAAGGGGTCAGCTCTGGCTAAGTTTGACGAGTCGATGGATATTGTAGTGCGCTTAGGTGTGGATTCGCGTAAGGCGGATCAGAATGTCAGGGGAAGTGTGTTGCTTCCAAAGGGAACGGGGAAAAAATTTCAGATATTGGTTTTCGCGAAGGGGGAAAAGGAAGCAGAAGCCAGAGAAGCTGGGGCAGAGTTTGTGGGTGGGGAAGATCTGTTGAAAAAAATTCAAGAGGGTTGGTTGGGGTTTGATCGCGTTGTGGCTACGCCAGACATGATGGGTGTGGTTGGAAGGGTTGCTAAGATTTTGGGTCCTAGGGGGATGATGCCGAATCCAAAAACTGGAACAGTTACTTTTAATATTAAAGAGGCTATTGGCGAGATTCAGGCGGGTAAGGTAGATTTTCGAGTCGACAAAGCAGGAACTGTTCATGCTCCAGTTGGGAGAGCTAGTTTTTCCGTAGAAGATTTGGCGGAGAACTTTAATGCGCTTATGGCTGAATTGATTCGTCTTAAGCCTTCATCGAGTAAGGGTAAATACATTAGGGGTGTTTCTCTTTCTTCGACTATGGGCGCTGGGGTTAGGGTTGCTGTTTCTAATTGATGTGTGAATTTTTGGCTTGCTTTATGCGGTCATTATTTTTTAATGGGTTTTGTTTTTTTTAGTCAAGCAGCCCTGTCGAATGGAGAGGTTGTTCTGTGGCAAATTCAGTTAAGATTGAGAAGGTTGAAGAGTTGCATGGCATTTTTTCGCGAGCAAAATCCGTGGTGGTTGCAAACTATCAGGGTATAGATGCTGAGGGAATTACGGCGTTGCGTGTCCATATGAGAAGCCGATCGGTGGATTTTCGCGTTGTAAAAAACACATTAGCTCGCAGGGCTGTGAAAGATACATCTCTTGAAGTCTTAGGTGAGGATTTTCGAGGCCCGATTTCCATTTTGGTTGGTTTTGAAGATGCGATTGCCCCCGCAAAGGCCTTATCTGACTTTGCCAAGTCTGATGGTGCTCAATCTCCAGAAGTAATTTGTGGATTAATTGAGGGGAAAAAAGTTTCTCCGGGAGAGGTTCAAGCTCTTGCAGAATTGCCTTCAAGGGAAGAGCTTATTTCGCAAATGTTGTCAGTGTTTCAGGGGCCAACGACCAACTTTGCAGGTGTGTTTTCCTCTTTGTTGCGTAAGCTTGTTGGGACTCTTGATGCTGTTCGAGAAAAAAAAGAAATTGGTTGAGATTTTTTGACCGTTATTTTTAAAAAGGTGTTTCGGTTTTAAATTTTCAATTTATTGGAATTTACTTAAGGTTTAGTTAATAGTAAGAAATTTATTTATCGAAAGGAGGTCGAAATGGCCGTTGCAAAAGAAGATGTTGTTTCTTTTATTGATAATATGACTGTGTTGGAAATGTCAGAATTTGTTAAAGAATTGGAAGAGAAATATGGTGTTACTGCAGCAGCGCCGACTGTTGCTGTTGCTGCTGCGCCAGGTTCTGATGCTGGTGCAGGGGAAGCAAAGACGGAATTTGATGTTGTTCTGACTGCTGCTGGAGACAAGAAGATTCAGGTTATAAAAGAGGTGCGCGCGATAACGGGCTTGGGTTTAAAGGATGCTAAAGATTTGGTTGAGGGTGCTCCTAAGCCTATTAAGGAGGGGGTCAAGAAAGAAGAAGCTGATGAGATTAAGCAGAAGGTCGAAGCGGCTGGCGGAACAGTAGAGGTAAAGTAGTTTTTTTGAGTCCTTTTTTAGCTTAAGTTTTTTTACTCTTTTGTAACCCCTTTAAAATAAGGTTTGATTCAGTATGTCGAAGACTATTTCCGAGAAGCGTTTAGCGGGAAGTTTGCGAGTTAGGCAAAATTTCGCAAAAATACCTCAAGCTATAGATATTCCAAATCTGATTGAGATTCAAAAAAAATCATTTGAATCTTTTATGCAAAATAATGTCGCTTATAGGCATCGCGAGTTAAAAGGTCTAGAGGAAGTTTTTTGTGATGTATTTCCGGTTTCCGATCTTAATGTAAATGCCCAGATTGAGTATGTGGGGCTTGAGGTTGGTGCTTGGGAGTGTGCATGTGGTGATTATGGAGAGTTGGGTGGTCCGGGTGAGGTATGTGATAAATGCGGAGAAGAGGCTGTCTATAAGGAAAAGCACACCCTTAGCGAGTGTAGGCAAAAAGGGTTGACTTACTCAGATCCTATAAGGATTGTTGTGCGTTTGGTGTTGTTTGATCGAGAGACGGTTGATATCAATGCCAGCACGGTAAAAAATTTATTAGGTAAATATATTGTAGAGGATTTAAAGAGCCCGGCAACTGGTAAGGTGCTTTTCCCTGCGCGTACAGAGATTACTCCAGAAGTGATTACGGTTATTCGAGGGCAGAAAGTTGCTCAAATAGTCAGTAATGTTGTGAGGGAGGTTAAGGAGCAGAAAATATTCTTGGGCGAAATGCCGATGATGACGTCCAACGGAACATTTATGATTAATGGTGTCGAGCGAGTTGTTGTTAGTCAGATGCATCGTTCGCCAGGAGCCTTTTTTTCTCATGATAAGGGCAAGTCGCATGCCAGTGGAAAAATTCTTTATTCTGCTAGGATTATCCCGGATCGTGGTTCGTGGATTGACTTTGAGTTTGATATTAAGGATATCCTTCACGTAAAAATTGATCGAAGAAGAAAGCTTCCCGCTACAATTCTTTTGCAGGCTTTTGGGATGGAAGTGAAGGAGATTCTTGAAACCTTTTATGAGATAGAAACGATTAGCATTTCTGCTAAAGAGCAGCGAGTATTTGTGCCTAGCAAGAGTTTGTTGATAGGGCATAAAGTGCTAGAAGATATTGTTGACCCTAAAACCGATGAGGTTGTCCTCAAGGCAAATAAAAAAGTTGTTCCAGCTGTGATGCGTAAGCTGAGTCGGATGTCTAAGTCTGTGAAGGTTGAGATAGATCCTGAGGGTTTGGTAGGTTCTTTTTTATTTGATGAGATAGTGGATAGGGATTCAGGAGAAGTTTTTGCAGAAATAAATCAAGTTATAACTCAAGAGCTCCTCGGGTTTATTTTTAAAAATGGAACAAAGCAAATTAAGATTCTTCGTGTAGATGAAGAACTGCTTGACACGGCTATTAGAGATACGGTGGCAGTGTCCAAAGTTGATAATCAGGTAGACGCGATAAGGGAAATATATAAACGCCTTCGCCCTGGGGATCCCCCAACCCCGGAAATAGCAAAGTCGCTGTTTTGGAATCTTTTTTTTAATCCTAAGAGATATAATCTTTCCGTTGTTGGTCGTATGAAGCTTAATCAGAAGTTTGGGCTTGATATTCCGATCGAAAACCGGTTGTTGACTTTAGAGGATCTAAAGTCTGTGATGAAATTTTTAGTTGGTTTGAGAAATGGCATTGGCACTATTGATGATATTGATCATTTAGGTAACAGGCGAGTAAGGTCTGTTGGTGAATCGCTTGAAAATCAGTTTCGAATAGGGCTTGTAAGAATGGAAAGGGCGATCATAGAGCGAATGTCTATTCAGGATCTAGATGTTTCAATGCCCCATGATCTCGTTAATGCAAAGCCTGTGACCGCAGCGATAAAAGAGTTTTTTGGAAGTAGCCAGTTGTCTCAGTTTATGGATCAAACTAATCCTCTTTCTGAGATTACCCACAAGCGTCGTTTGAGTGCTTTGGGGCCTGGTGGTCTGACTCGCGAGCGGGCTGGGTTTGAGGTGCGAGATGTGCACCCGACTCACTATGGACGTGTTTGCCCCATCGAAACGCCTGAGGGTCCTAATATCGGTCTTATTGCTTCGCTAAGTACTTACGCCAGGGTTAATGAATACGGGTTTATTGAAACTCCTTATAGAAAGGTTGAAAAGGGAATGGCCTTGGCCGAAGTGGAGTTTCATACGGCGATGGTCGAAGATCAATACCTAATCGCGCAGGCTAATGTGCCTCTCGATGAAAAAAAGAAGTTTCGTGATGAGATTGTCTCAGCTCGGCAGGGAGGCGATTTTGTTTTGTCTCAGAGTAACAAAGTTGACTACATGGATGTTTCGCCAAAGCAGCTTATTAGTGTCGCCGCATCCTTAATCCCGTTTTTGGAAAACGACGATGCTAATCGCGCGTTAATGGGGTCAAATATGCAACGACAGGCGGTTCCCTTGGTTCGGCCGAAAGCTCCTCTAGTTGGAACTGGTATGGAGGCGATTGTGGCTTATGACTCTGGGGCTGTTATTATTGCAGAAGAAGATGGTGAGGTTATTAGCGCAGATTCTACGCGTATTGTTGTTCGTAATGATGGTAAGAAATCAAGCGTCAAAGAAGCGAAGGGTGGGGGTTATCTCGATTCAACGGTAAGTATTTATGCTTTGGCTAAATACCAAAGGTCTAATCAGAATACCTGCGTTAATCAAAGGCCCCTTGTTGTGTCGGGGCAAAAAATTAAAAAGGGTGAAGTTATAGCTGATGGCCCAGCAACTGAGCAGGGTGAGCTTGCTTTAGGTCGAAATGTTCTGGTCGCATTTATGCCTTGGGATGGGTACAACTTTGAGGATGCAATTATCATTAGTGAAAAGATAGTTAGGGAGGATGTTTATACCTCTATACATATTGAAGAGTTTAATGTCGAAGCAAGGGATACTAAGCAGGGTAGAGAGGAAATCACTAGGGATATCTCAAATGTTGGAGAGGATGCGCTGAGAAATCTGGATGAGAGTGGCATAATCCGTGTGGGTGCAACTATAAAGACGGGTGATATTCTAGTGGGTAAGATCACACCGAAGGGTGAAACTCAGTTAAGTCCTGAAGAAAAACTTCTCAAGGCAATTTTTGGAGAAAAGGCTGGAGATGTGCGAGATACTTCGCTGAGAGTTCCTCCGGGAATACAGGGGACGGTGATTGATGTAAAGGTTTTTTCTCGAAAGGGCATCGATAAAGACTCCCGAACTGTTCAGATTGAAGAAGAGGAGGTTGCTCGAATCCAAAAAGATTTTAATGACGAAATTAGGATTGTTGAGAGTGAAGCAAATAAGCAGATACGTTCTATTTTGTCTGGAAAAGTCGTTAGCAAGTCAATAAAGATTGGCAGTCGTGATTTTAAAAAGTCGGAGGTCCTTGATGAGTCTTTGCTTGGTAAATTGAAAGTTAAGGATCTGGTTCAGATTCCTGTTAAGGATGTTGACGTAGAGGGACTTCGGGGATTGGAAGAAAATAGTAGAAAGCGTATTAGCGTTCTAAAAGCTACTATGAAGGATAAGATCGTTCAGTTGCAAAAAGGCGATGAATTATCTCCAGGTGTAATCAAATTGGTTAAAGTTTTCTTGGCTATGAAGCGTAAGTTACAGGTGGGCGATAAAATGGCCGGTCGGCACGGTAACAAGGGTGTTGTCTCGACTATTGTTCCCGAGGAAGATATGCCTTATCTGGAAGATGGAACCTCAGTTGAAATTATACTTAATCCGCTTGGTGTTCCATCTCGTATGAACGTGGGGCAGATTTTAGAGACTAATTTAGGGATGGCGGCGAAGGAAATCGGTAGGCACATGGCAACCCCTGTTTTCGATGGAGCGAAGGAGGGGGATATTCGTGAGTTGCTTGATGGAACTCGGTTTTCTGGGGCTGGTACAGAGCAGCTTGTGGATGGTCGTACGGGGCAGTTGTTTCGCCAGAAAGTAATGATTGGCTATATATATATTCTTAAGCTACATCATCTGGTTGATGATAAGATTCACGCTCGCTCGACTGGGCCCTACTCTCTAGTCACCCAGCAACCTCTCGGCGGAAAAGCGCAGTTTGGTGGGCAGAGGTTAGGTGAGATGGAGGTCTGGGCATTAGAAGCCTATGGTGCTGCGTATACTCTTCAGGAAATGTTGACCGTAAAGTCAGATGATGTGGAAGGCCGTAAACGTATGTATGAGGCTATAGTTAAGGGAGAAACCACTGCTACTCCAAGTCTTCCAGAGTCATTCAACGTTTTGGTTAAAGAGTTGCAAAGTTTAGCTATAGATGTAGAACTTATTGAAGCTATAAAATAAATTGCCCTACTCGATTTTTCGATTGAATTGCTCGTAGGGTGTTTTATCTTAAATATTATTTAACTATTTAAAGGAGATAATCCTGGTGGATAGCTTTACGTTATTTGATAAGCCAAAAAACCCGGTATGTTTTAATGCGATGCGGGTTCGTCTAGCCTCGCCAGAAAAAATCCGTTCATGGTCTTATGGAGAAGTTAAGAAACCTGAAACTATAAATTACCGAACCTTCAAGCCGGAAAGAGACGGCTTGTTTTGCGCTAAGATTTTTGGTCCGGTTAAAGACTGGGAGTGTAATTGCGGAAAATACAAACGGATGAAGCATAAGGGAGTTGTTTGTGAAAAGTGTGGTGTAGAGGTTATTCTTTCTAAGGTGCGCCGCGAGCGGATGGGGCATATAGAGTTAGCTAGTCCCGTTGCCCACATCTGGTTTTTTAAAGGACTTCCTAGTCGCATTGGTCATCTGTTGGATATCAGTCTTAAAGACCTTGAGAGGATTATTTACTTTGAAAACTACGTAGTGATAGATCCAGGTGATTCGGATCTTAAGCCAGGCCAGCTTCTAGACGAGGAAGAGTTTCGTGAAATAGAACTAGAGTACCCTGATACTTTTAAGGCGATGATTGGCGCTGAAGCGATTGATCACATGCTAAGCTCATTGGATCTTGACGCTGAATCAATTCGTCTTAAGGAGGAGTTGCTTGTTACAAAGTCGGTGATGAACAAGCGTAAGATTTCAAAACGGCTCAAGATCATTGAAGCATTTCGTAGTTCTGGGAATAGTCCTGATTGGATGATCCTTAAGGTTGTTCCTGTCATCCCTCCGGAGTTGAGACCCTTGGTTCCCTTGGATGGTGGACGATTTGCTACATCGGATCTAAACGATCTTTATCGAAGAGTTATAAATCGAAATAATCGATTAAAACGATTACAGGAATTAAGGGCTCCTCAAATTATTATTCGTAACGAAAAGCGAATGTTGCAAGAGGCAGTTGCTGCTTTATTTGATAATGGTCGCAGGGGTAGAACTCTCCGTGGAACAAATAAAAGGCCACTAAAATCACTAAGTGACATGCTGAAGGGTAAGCAGGGTAGATTTCGTCAGAACCTGCTAGGAAAGCGAGTCGACTATTCTGGTCGGTCAGTTATTGTTGTTGGACCTCATCTTCAGTTTTACCAGTGTGGGTTGCCAAAAAAGATGGCATTAGAATTATTTAAACCTTTTATTTTTAATCGGTTAGAAGAGAAGGGGTATGCGACAACTATCAAAACCGCAAAAAAAATGGTGGAACAAGAGCGTTCAGAGGTTTGGGAGGTTCTTGAGGAGGTTGTTAAGGGGCATCCGATTTTTTTAAACCGTGCTCCTACTTTGCATCGTTTAGGCTTCCAAGCATTTGAGCCTATTCTGATCGAGGGCAAAGCGATTCAGGTTCATCCGCTTGTGTGTACGGCTTTCAATGCAGACTTTGATGGCGATCAGATGGCCGTTCACTTGCCCCTTTCAATGGAAGCGCGGGTTGAGGCTAAGATG
>Ga0209228_1000034_pt1 | contig 57693 bp, 62 predicted proteins | sample METZYME_3_150m_FD_187547 | JGI IMG/M metagenome (GOLD analysis project Ga0209228, IMG submission 187547) | Marine microbial communities from oxygen minimum zone in mesopelagic equatorial Pacific - METZYME_3_150m (SPAdes) (version 2) | ecosystem: Environmental > Aquatic > Marine > Oceanic...
CGTAGGATTCGTCGGAGCCCGACCATCGGGCGACCGCCGGAGGACGACGGGGTGGCCGTGACCGGATCGACCAAGCAACGGGTTCCCGCCGTTGAGGGCTTTTTTACCCTCGACGATGAACCCCACCTCATCGGCGGTCGACTTCCCACCTCGGGGGGATACTGCTTCCCTCTGCATCTGGGCGGCGCTGACCCACGACATCCTGGGGAGACCGCTGAGGAGGTCCTCTTAAGCCGGAGGGGTCGGATTTGGTCGTTCACCAACAGCGCTTACCCACCGCCGCCCCCCTTTGTTTTGACCGAGCCATATCAGCCGGTGGTGGTAGCCGCCGTTGAACTGGAGGTTGAGAAGATGGTGGTCTTAGGCCAGGTGGCTCCTGGTTGGACAGTTGATGACCTACGGGTGGGTGATCCGGTTGAGCTGGCGTTAGGCGTTCTCTACGAGGACGACGAGCACGAGTACCTGACCTGGCAGTGGCGGCCCCTCGACATGGAGCGGTGAGTGCCATGGAGGAGATTGCCGTTCTGGGCGTCGGTATGCACCCCTGGGGAAAGTGGGGGCGGAATTTTGTCGACTACGGCGTGCACGCCGCCTACCAGGCCCTGGACGACGCCGGGGTGACGTGGGGTGACGTGGGTTTCGTCTCGGGAGCCGTCACCGTGAGGTGCGGATATCCCGGCTATGTGGCCGGCTCGACGTTCGCTCGGGCTCTCGGCTTTACCGGAGCCCAGGTGGCCAGCTCCTACTCGGCCTGTGCTTCCGGCGTAACGGCTCTATCGGTGGCCCGCGGACAGATCCTCTCCGGGGCGTGTGACGTGGCTCTCGTGGTGGGTGCAGATACCACGCCCAAAGGCTTTTTGGCCCCAACCGAAGGGGATCGTCCCGATGACACGGACTGGTTGCGGTTCCACCTCGTGGGGGCGACTAATCCGGTGTACTTCGCCCTGCATGCTCGTCGGCGGATGGCGCTTTACGGGGCGACTCGCGAAGATTTCGCCTTGGTAAAGGCCAAGAACAGCCGTCATGGCGTCCATAACCCGAACGCCCGCTATCCCAAGGAGTACGGCGTTGACGACGTCGCGAGCTCGCCGGTTGTGTCTGACCCCTTGCGGCTATTGGAGATTTGTGCGACAAGCGACGGGGGTGCTGCCCTCGTGGTCTGTTCGCTGGACTATGCGCGGTCCCTCGGAGTCACCGATCCGGTCCGGGTCTCCGGAATTTCCACGGTCACCCCGACCTATCCCGACACGGTCATTGACCTGCCCTACCTGGCCACCGACTCGTGGGCGGGTAGTCCACCCCCTGACCGGGGATTCAAGGAGTCGATCGGCGCACGGGCCTACGCCGAAGCCGGTCTTGGACCAGAGGATGTGGACGTGGCTGAGGTGTATGACCTCTCCTCGGCCCTGGAGTTGGATTGGTATGAGCAGCTCGGCCTGTGTCCGGTCGGTGAGGCGGAAGCGCTACTCCGGTCCGGTGACACAGAGATCGGTGGGCGAATCCCGGTCAATCCCAGCGGAGGCTTGGGGGCGTTTGGCGAGGCCGTTCCCGCCCAGGCCATCGCGCAAGTGTGTGAACTGGCCTGGCAGTTGCGCGGCCAGGCTGGCCATCGACAGGTCGAGGGAGCTCGGGTTGGGGTGACGGCCAATCAGGGACTGTTCGGACACGGCTCGTCGGTCGTGGTTCGACGCTAGGAGAAGGGAACGGCCCATGGCCCTACACGAGACGATTACCGACGGTGTGGCGACTGTCGTCATGGATAACCCGCCAGTCAACGCCTTGGGTATCGCCGACACGTATGCCCTAGCCGACCTGTTGGACGGCTACGGAAACCGGACCGATGTCCGATGCGTGATCCTGACCGCCGAGGGACACGGTTTCTGCGCCGGAGTGGACATTAAGGAAATCCAAGCCCTGCCGGGTAACGAGGGCATCTTGGGCGCCAACCGCTCCTGTTTCCGGGCTTTTCGGTCCGTCTACGAGTGCACGGTGCCCGTTGTGGCAGCTGTTAATGGGTTTTGTCTGGGCTCAGGGATCGGCCTGGTCGGTAACGCCGACGTGATCATTGCTGCCGAAGGCGCGGCATTTGGGTTACCGGAGGTGGATAACGGAGCCCTAGGGGCTGCCACCCACCTGATGCGTCTCGTCCCGGCCCACCGGGCCCGATGGATGCTCCTGAGTTGTGAACCAGCCTCGGCCGAGGAATTACACGACTTCGGATCAGTGCTCCGGGTGGTGACACTGGATGCACTTCAGGAGACGGCCAAGGAGGTCGCCGGGGCCTTGGCCGCCAAGGATCCGACAGTGCTTCAAGCTGCTAAGGCGTCGCTGAACGGCATCGACCCGGTAGACGTAAACCGGAGCTATCGCTTCGAGCAAGGCTTTACCTTTGAACTGAACCTTGCTGGTGCTGGCGAGGAGGCTCGGGAGGCGTTCCTACGCGGTGATCGAGATCCCGACGCGGCAGTCGACTGAGCGGAGGAAACCTCGATGGGCAATGTGGCGCTGGTCGTGATGGCCGGTGGCCTGGGAAGCCGATTCGGCGGGGACAAGCAGTTAGCCGAAGTGGGACCGAACGGGGAGGCCCTCCTGGACTTTGCCATTCGTGACGCCCAGACTGCCGGAGCGACACGGACCGTGGTGGTGGCTCGCTCGGACCTGGAAGACAATCTGCGCGTTCACCTGAGTTCGCACCACTCTGCCGATCTGGATCTAGAGGTGGTCTGCCAGGATGCCCATGGTCCTTCCCGGGCTAAGCCATGGGGGACCGGCCACGCCGTGGTGGCTGCCTCCGCCGCTGTGGACGGTCCAGTGGTGGTGCTCAACGCGGACGACTTCTATGGTCAGACCGGTGTGGCTCGGTTAATCCGGGCGATGGACCGGGAACCCGATCGGGCTGTGATGCTGGGCTTTGCCCTAGCCAACACACTCCCAACTAAGGGTCGAGTGTCACGTGGAATTTGTCGCGTCGGCGGGGACGGGCGTTTGGAGGGACTGGCGGAAACTCACGGGATCGGGTGGGAGGGGTCAACGATTACCTCGCAGGACCCGTTGGGCGAGTTGGCTCCGGGGACGCCGGTGTCGATGAATATCTTTGGTCTGCCCCGGGTGGCATTAGACACCTTGGTCAGTCAGTGGGAGGCGTTCCACGCCATCCATGCCGAGGACCCGTCGGTGGAGTTTCTGCTTCCTGAGGCGTTGGACGCACAGAGGCAGGAGGGTCTTTTAGAGGTCGATGTGCTTCAGACCGACGAAGGGTGGGTTGGTTTGACTAACCGTGAAGACCTCGAGGCGGCTCGGGCACTGTTCGTCGACTGGTGAATGGACGACGGCCCTCAGTCGTCTAGCCGCTGGGCGCCCCGCTCCAGCCCGGGAAGCGAGGTTTGGAAGTCGTATCCGCGTTCCGCAGCATCCTGGAGAACCAAATGCTCGCACTCGGCCCACGTGCGGGCCCGGGTTCCGGGGAGATCACGGTTATAGGGGGCGTCGAAGACGATCACCCTGTTGCCGGTTTCGCGAAGGGCCACCACGTTGTGTGGCCCGTCGTCGATGTAGAGGTCGGCCCCCACTTCGGGTTTGTCTCCCATGAAGCAGATATCTCGATAGGGAATCTGTGTCCGGTCTAGCCAGGCCACCGTGTCGGCGATGGCCGTGGCGTGGCCCCAGTTGACGTAGAGGCGGTGGGTGATGATCCGGATCCACACGCCGGCGTCCGAGAGTCGCCAGAGGGACTCGGGGGCTCCGGCTATCACCGGCATCCAGTCCAGCATCCGATGTTCAGTTACCGCTAGGTCGTGGAGTCGCTCGTAATCATCAGCAGACAGACCCCACTCGGAGAAGTCCCACGATCTCTGGAGGGGTAGGGACTCCTCATCGACGCCCAGTTCGGTGGCCACGATGCTTCGGAAAGCGTCTGTGTAGTCGCCGCAGACACCATCTAGGTCGACACCAAGCACATATGGACGGTCCATGAGTTCAGACGGTAGTGCGCTCTCCCGGGGGTGTGACCGTGACCCTTTCAGCCGGCGGTCAGGCCTCCGTCGACGCTGATGATGGCCCCGTGCATCCGACTGGCCTCGTCGGACGCTACGAAGGCGATGACGTTGGCCAACTCAGATGGGTCGGCCATCTCCCGAAACCCCATGTACGGCCGGACCAGAGAGAAGTCCACGTCATCGGGCATCGAATAATTTTGGGTCATGGAGGTGACGACTCCACCGGGCGCTACGGCGTTGATCCGGACAGGTTCCTTGGCGAACTCCATGGCCAGGGCGCGGGTCATGTTCACCACGGCGCCCTTCGTGGTGGAGTAGGCAACGGTGTAGGCCTGACCCATCAGGCCAGCGTTAGAGGCAATGTTGACGATATTTCCCCGTGTCTCCACGAGATGAGGTAGGGCTGCCTGACAGCACCAGAAGACGCCGGAAACGTTGATAGCCAACATCCGGTTCCACCCTTCGACTGTTACGTCGGCGACGTGTTCACCCCACGCCACCCCAGCAATGTTGGCCAAGATGTCCAGTCGACCGTGTGTGGCCACAGCACGATCTACCGCTGCGTGACACTCGTCGCGGTCCGAGACGTCACCGACCATGGTGGACATAGTTCCTCCGCGGGCTTCCACCAGTCCCGTTACCTCTGCCAGGCCGTCGCTGTCCCGGTCGAAGCCAACGACGACGGCTCCATCCTCGGCCATCCGGAGGGCGGTGGCCCGTCCGATGCCGGAGGCGGCACCGGTGAGGAGGGCTACCCGGCCGTCGAAGCGTCCCATGTCGACAAGGCCTCCCGTCGCTGCCAAGGACACGTTGTCCGGTCGGCGTGGGGAGGCACAGTAGTGGTCGACCGGACTCCTCTCAGAGACGGGAAAGACGGAGGTGGTTTCGACCGTGCTGTCGGACCACAGTCGGGTCATACTCACGGCCTCTAGGGCACCGGTAGGCCACGCTGACCCTTCCGCCTGCTTTCGTGGCTTTCGGAATGCAATGCTCAAAGCGATGCTGGGTCAGGCCTCCCATGACCAGGAGGTCGCCCGAAGCGAGATTCCATGACCAGGAAGGGCCGCCTCCCCGGGGGCGGATGCGCAAGGTTCGTGGGCCGCCGAACGACACCAGAGCGACCGTTTCATGGACCGCTCCAGGCCGGAACCGGTCGCCGTGCCAAGCCACGCTGTCGCAGCCATCCCGGTAGAAATTGGCCCAACTGGGAACTAGGCCAATGCCGTAGTACCCGGTCAGGCGGTGTCCGATCTCTCGCAGGGCGACACTGGGCTTCGCTATGCCGGTGCTCAACCGCGGTTCGACCACTTCGCGGTCCACAATCCACCGCCGATGAGACCGCCAAGCTAGAGAATCCCGGAAAGTGGCGTAGAGGTCATCAGCCCCTTGGATCCAGCCAGGAGAGTGATCCACCCAGCAGTCATCGTCCAGCCGGATGCGCTGAACGGTTGTTGCAAGGTCACCGAGGTGGAAAGGAAGGTTGCCGAAGAGGGTGCCCTGGAGCATCGAACCATGTTACTGCGTGGCGAACATGTGTTCGAGGTATTCGTAGGCCTAGAAAACGGCGAAAGCCCCGCCGCCCGGAGGCAGCGGGGCTTTCTGCCTACAACTAACTCAGCGGGCAACGCCCTTACTGAGAGCTGACAGTGCCGCATCCTTCACAGGAATGAAGGCGCAGATGGCGATTGCAGAACCTAGATCGGTTCCAAAATCGCCCATCCCGAGGATGTCGGTTGAGGCCGCATAGCCCCAACCGCCCAGATCGCTGATCGCGACGAATAGATACGCCCAGATCAGGTTCAGGTTCGATCCCACGACAGGGATGCTGCCCAGCATCGAGTTGACACCAACGGTGTCTAAGACGCTGTTCACCACTGCCATAACACCCTGGAAGACCATTCCAAGAATGATCAGGGTGAGAATTGTTGACATCATTGGATAGGTACCCCTTTTGTTGACAGACGACCCTGACTCCGGAAACCCGGATCGGGACCGCTGGGAAAATGCTAAAGGAAGTGCACCACGGAACCGCGGCAATCCGTAACATATTCGCAACATCCCCGTTTGGGAAGGGGTATCCAACTACCATTCCCGGCCCATGATCAGCCCGGTCCGGAACCAGCAACGTCGGGCCGCCCGCTTGATGACCACCCTGGTACTCGTTCTCGTGGCGAGCAGCCTGCTAGCACCGGATGCGGTGCGCTCCTGGGCCGACACCCAACCGGCAGGTTGGCGGCGTGTTGTCGCCCGAACATGGTCCGAGCCCACAGGCCGGTTAGCCCGAGATGTCGGACTAGACCGGCCGCTGACTGCTATTCGAGACGCTCTGGATCCTGAGCCGACGGTCGTCTTCCCGGTACCAGTTGATTCGAAAAGGGAACTGGTCGTACGGCGGGCCTCACCGACGGATCCGCTACGGGTGCTGGCTGTTGGGGATTCTTTGATGTTGGACCTCCAGTACGGGCTGGAACGGGTTCTGGAACCGAGACCCGACGTCGAGATCGAGGGTCGTGGTGCTCTCGGGTTCGGTTTCACGGTTCCCCACTGGGACTGGGAGGAAGATGTCCTTACTGACTACTCCCGTCTAGTGGCCGAGGTGCGTCCCGACGTGGTGGTGGTGATGATTGGGGCCAACGAGTCCGAAGGCCACGTGCTGGAGGGAGAGGCTCTCGAACCGGGTTCTGAACGATGGAGAGAAGTCCTGACCGAGCGGGCCGGGCAGGCCCTGGCGCAATGGAGAGCGGCGGGTGCTTCGGTGTATTGGTGGACTACCCCGAGGATGCGTGACGCCCGTTTCCTCACCGACGACCTGAACGCCATCTGGGACGTCACCATCACGGCTAGGGGTGCCGGAGTGGTAACGCTGGACAGCATGGTGGTGCTAGGTGACGCCTCGGGTGCCTATCGGGACCGGATGGTGGACGAGGACGGTCATCTGGTTGACCTCCGCAAGGCCCATGGCGTCCATTTCCACGAGGTGGGGGCCGACCTCCTGGCGCGCCAACTGGAGGAGAGGCTTGTCGCTGATGGCTGGCTGGTAGACGACTAACCGAAGGTTCAGGCCTCGGGGTGACTCTCTCCGGACCTGTCTCCTTCGTGGCTCCGGTCGTGGCCGGCCGGGCTGTCGCCCGGTCCGCGAAGAAGAGCCAGCTCCTCGGCTAGGGCTCTGATCCGCTTCTCCATCCGGGACATCTCGTAGGAGAAATGCATGGACAGGAGGAGCAGAAACCCGATGGCCAGCAGCAGGAAGAGGGTCGGTTGGTACCAGATGCCGAGCAGGTCAGCTACCCGGTCCAGCAGGGTGGGAACCGAAGCGGTTATGGCTAGCACCAGGCCGACTGTCAACCAGAGCACCGTGTACTTGGCCTTGAGGACCTGCCGGCGTACTAGGCGCACGATCACTGCGACGGCTAGCACGGTCAGAGTGGCCAGAAGGGCGTGGGTCTCGACGGTCATGATTGAGTCCTCTGGCGTCGTCCGCGGCCCGGATCGCCGGCAAGAAGGACGATCAGGAGGCGAACGAAGTGGTAGGCCAACCGCAGATTTCGGGTAGAGGCCCTTCCTCCCGATCGGTCGTGCATGACCACGGGGACCTCCTTGACAACGAAGCCTCGGCGGACGGCTAGTACGAGGGCCTCGACTGATTCCATGTATTCGACCGGGTACTCGGTGGCGAAGAACTCCAGTACAGGGCGACGGAAGGCCCGAAAGCCCGACGAGGTGTCGGAGAACCGCTGGCCGCAGATCTGGGTCACCATGTGTCGGAGCAGCCCCATAGCCAGCCCGCGGCTGCGGCCCACTCGGTAGCTGTCACCGCTTCCGAATCGGGTACCGATCACCATGTCAGCGTCCTGAAGTCCGGCCAACAGAGCAGATACCTGGGAGGCGTCGTGTTGGCCGTCGGCGTCGAACTGGTAGGCACGGTCATAGCCCTGTTCCACGGCGTAGCGAAAGCCCAACCGGAGAGCCCCGCCAATTCCCAAATTGAAGGGAAGACGGAGGCAGGTGGCCCCTCCAGCCTCCGCGGCGTTGGCCGTACCGTCCGTGGAACCGTCGTCTACCACGACCACGTCGTGGTCAGGAACGTGAGCCTCCAGAGCGGCCAGGACCCCGGGAAGGGCGGCGGCTTCGTTGTAAGCCGGGATGATTACCGCGGTACGCACCGTTCTACGGTACCGCTCGCTTCCGCCTGGTCGTCCGGTGGAGTTCGGATCAGTAGGCGTCGAAGTCTAGAAATTCAAATTCGGTGATCGAGAGTGATCGGGGATCAAAGCGTGGGACACCGTTATCGGCAAACGGATGCACGACCAGTACCAGGGGACTTGGTTGGAGACGGCGAGGAATCGTGATCCCAAGGAAGCGAACAGAGGGATTGGCCCCCCAGTGCAGTACCAGAGGCGTGCGGTGGTGGGAGGCCAGAGCAGCTGCTAGCGGTCCGGACGGGATCGGGTCGGCTAGCACGCGGCGGGGGATCACCTTCAACAGGACGGCTACCCGGAGGTGCCGTACCGTGGTTGTAGTGCTAACGAGGAGAACGTCGTCGCGCTCGTGTACCACGTACTCCGCTCCCGGCCGTCCGAGTCGCCACCGCAGGTGGGCGGAGTCCCAGGTAGCACTGTGCCCATCGACGGAACTGGGCACCTCCTGAGGCAATATTCGCTGGATCGTGTCGGAGTCCAAGAGGGAGCGATTCGCGGGGTAGGCGACGAATCCGTGCCTTCCAGGCGTGGCTACCAGCAGCCGGGAGGCGAGCAGAGGAAGCATTCTCCAGCCCATAGCTTCCACCATGCGGGGGGCCGACTGGGCGTTGGCTACTCCGAGAATTCCGTCGAGACCAGCTTCGGTACCAACCCGGTAACTGTCCTCGACGGTCCGCCGGTAGGCCCCGGAGCCCCGCGCCTTAGGGTGGATGGAAAGATCGACACCTAATCCCAGGACGAGGGCCGGTCCGGTGGCCGATCGGAAACGCAACGGCACTAGTGCGTAGTTGCCCACCAGGCGACCTTGATCGTGGGCCTGCCCGACGGCCGCCTGACCAGTCGGGTTCTGCTGGTAATACCAGACAAGGTGACTAATGCCTATTGGAGGTTCGTGAGCGAACACGGTATTCAGTAGGTCCGCTGTGGCTCGGAGGTCTTCCACGAGGATTCAGTTCCGCCGCCGGCCAATGACCAGGACGGATGCTCCGCCAATCAGGAAGATTGCGCCGACTCCGACCCGGAAGCCGGCTCGACTCCGGCAGTCAACGGTAGTGGGAGTCCGGGGGTCGTCGGACGAGGGACGAGGCGTCGTGTAGACGTCGGCCCAGGGGCTGTCGCCGGACAACAGTCCGATTAGCGGCGAACGACAGTGAATCTCTGGGGTGGCCTCGAGGGTGTACGGAGCGCCACCGGGAAGAGGACGGGCGAACGGGGCCAGAGCAATCCACAAACCGAGGAGGAGGGCCAGACCGGCTAGTACCCGTCGCCGGGAGGTTCGGCGGAAGAAGTTCCGGGCCATGGCCGACGGATCCTACTGGCGGCCCCGGGGCTCTCCGGGTGCCCCTGTACTCTCAGGCGCTATGTCCGACGAGTCGAAGACGGGACAGAGCGGATTTCGCAGTCGTTGGGGGGCCATCCTGGCGATCGTCCTATTGCTAGCGACCACGGGAACCCTGGTACTCAGGGCCAGTGGATCGGCACTGCGGGTGGCTTCCCTTGGAGACAGCGTGGCTTACGACGGGGATCCGGGGATTCGCGCTGCCCTGGAGGCCACTGGCGAGGTTGCGGTGGATGCTCGATCGTACGGTGGGGTCGGCTTGTTCCGCCCCGGGATCGACGACTACCTCCGGGAGGCGCTAGACGGGAACCCCGACGTAGTGGTGGTCATGCTGGGCGGCTGGGACCTGGGCGAGATCGTGGCTGATCCCCCGGCGTATGGACGCCGGCTGGACGAGGTAGCCGACCTACTGACCTCGAAGGGAGCGACGGTGATTTGGCTGGGCATGCCTCCCACCCCGCCGCTCGAGGGAATCGAGGAGGCTCGCCGAACGGCTAACCGTGAGTTCGCTGCCTTGGCCGACCGCCACGACGGAGTCAGCTACCTGGACACCGACCAGATCCTTGGCGACAGGCTCGGAGGTTTCACCCGGATGCGGACCGGAATGGCCGGAACGGAAGTCCAAGTACGGAAGGTCAGGGATGGGCGAGACGACGGCCACCTCTGCTCAGCAGGAGCGGCCCTACTGGGCCAAGCGGTCCTGACTGCCGTACGGGAAATCCACGCACTGCCCGAAGAAATGGACGACTGGTGGGAGGGTGAATGGACGCGAGACGCCCGTTACGAGGACCCTCTGGGGGGCTGTGCCGCGACCACAGACTGACCAGATAACGCCCCGCCCGGTTTCCATCGGCTGAGCGCCGCATCTAAAGCCACGGCGGCCAGGATCACCAGAGAGGCTTCGGCGGCTGTCCGGTAGCGGGTGTTCCCAAAGGCAGTGGCCGCCGTGAAGGTGGCGATCGGAATCCAGGCGCCGAGGACCAGTAGAGGCCCGCGCCGGCGACGTATGACTTCCAGGCCGGCTACGGCGAGAGGCACCAGAAGCGCGAACTGGACAAGGCCCAGCATCGAGACAGCGAAGGAGCGCCGGTCGGCGTGGACATCCCGACGGAGTTGGCCGATCGGCTCGTAGAGGCCCCACATCCGCCCGATTCGGGCCGGTACCACTGTGGTCAGGAGGCGCTCTCGGTTGGCCGATATGTACGACGTAGCCCGCTGCCGAACTACCACGTCACGTTCGTACTCGTCGAGTAGGCCTCCGTCGACCCCATACGGAGTGGGTAGGCCACAGGACAGGTTCCAGTAGCCAAGGTCCGGCCCGTAGTAGGTGGCGTCGCAGTTGGCCTGGACGAGCACGGTGCCTATTCCGTTGGAAAACAGGACGGGGGCATCGAAGGTGACCACGTTACGGACGAACCACGGAAGGCAGAGGACGAGGGCAGCTAGGCCACAAGCGAGATAACGGAGAAGCCGCTCCCTCCACGGGAGGGGGGTTCGGAGGAGGACCACGGCAGCGACTACCGGAAGGAAGAGGACCAACTCGGCCCGGGTAAGAGCCGCCAGGCCTCCGACTAGACCCAGTACCACCGCCGAGCGCCGTGACGGATCGCGCCAGAAACGGACGCCAACCAGCATGGTGGCCGCCGCCATAGCGATGGCCGCCGTCTCAGCCACGAGGAGGCCGTCGTTTACCCAGATGAAGGCGTAGCTGGCCGTCCCGGCTGCGGCTAGGAGACCGAGACGGTCCGAGCGGAGCTCCCGACCCAGAAGGCCCATGAGGACGATAGCCGGTGCACCTAATAGGACCGATACCAGTTGTTGCTGGAGCACGGTGGTCAAACCCAAGAAGGCAAAGGTGCCCAGCAGGACGGTCCACACCGGGGGATGCCCCGCGGTGGGCTCTAGATATCCGATCGGGGTCTTGGCCACTACCTCACCCTCGGGAAGGGGAACGACGTCTACCCCACCGAAGAAGTGGCGGAGCGGTTCAGGGAACCCGAGGCCGTCAGCAAAGAGGTTGGCCGAAAGGTGGTAGGCGGCGGCGTCTCCGCTGAGCGGGTTGTCGACGGCTACCAGCGCCAGGTAGAGGAATCGGATCCCGAGGCCGAGCAAGACGATGGCGGCCAGCCGACCTCGGAACGTGTCGGGCAGGAGGCCCCGGTTTATCTTCACCGCTCCCTCAACCGTCCGTTAGCCCAGCGCGCTGCGGGGCCCAGGTCGTGACTCCGGGCGGGATCGACGACCGGGAGCGAGTTGGTGTCCAAGCTGGCCAATGATTCACCGAGCGGTCCGGCCACCGGGTCGGCGAGTAGACGCCTGATCTGGTGCTCCATCCGGGAACGGCGAAGCCAGGCGATCCGACTAGCCAGCATCCCGATGTGATCGTGTGGATGGAAGGCCTCGTCAGGGTCGAATTCCCACGGATGGCAGTAGGCCCACAGCACCTCATTGGGACCAGCTCGCCGTAGCCCGTAACGACGGAGGGCGGACGGAAGCAGACGCAGGTAGGTCCCACCCAGGTAGGGCAGGTCGATCCCGGGGAGGCGGACCAGAGGGCAGGGAAGCTCGATGGGGCCGCTAGCCCACCGAAAGGGTCGGCGGGGTAGGCCGGGCCAGCCGTATAGAGGGCTGGGTCCGGGCAAGACGCTGGAGGAGTAAGTGAAGCCGGCTTCGGTCACAAGCGGTATGGCCCAGGCCGAGGCCGGCACAAGCGACATCATGGGGGCCCGGTATCCCTCCACGGCTTGGCCGGACAGGTCCTGGAGCAGGGCACGGCCCCGGCGAAGGTCGTGGCTGAACTCGTCGGGGTCCTGGGTGGAGATGGGTACGTGTCGCCATGAGTGAAGGCCTACTTCGTGCCCTTCGGCGGCGGCACGTCGCACCAGGTTCGGCCGGCGCTCGGCCAACTCGCCGACCACGAATATTGATGCCCGGTGGCCAGTCTCGGCGAGCAGGTCCAGGACCCGGTGGGTCATCTCGACGACCCTTTCCGGAAGGTCGGTGGTAGGCCGGAGGTCCTCGACGTCGACGGTGACGGTGACGGCTGGGGACATCATCGGAGTGTAGGAGCGGGTTCCGGCCGAGCTCGAAGGTCCTGAAGGTGGGCCAGGGACACTGCGGCGAGGAGGATTAGCACGACGTCGGTGGGAACTCGGTACCGGGTGGCGCCAAGGGTTAGGGCGGCCACCAACGTCCCGACAGCCGGAACGGCTAGCAGGAGAACGAGGGGGGTCCCCTGGCGTCGTAGCCAGACGGCACCGGCCACGGCTAGTGGTACTGAGGCGTAGAACTGGAGGAGGCCGAGTAGCGAGAATCGGAAGTTCCGACCCTCTACCAGGATGTCGGCCCGGAGCTGGTCGACGGGTGCGTAAAGGCCCCAGAACCGCCCCACCCGTCGGGGTATGGCGTGGGTGAGGAGGCGCCCTGCATGGTCCGAGGCGTACTGCAGGCCGCGCTCCCGGTAGGCCACGTCACGCTGGGACTCGTCGATCGGGTCGCCGTTTGGGCTCAGCGGCTGGGGCAGTCCGCAATCGAATTCCCAGTAGCCCTGCTTTTCCCCGTAATAGGTGGCATCGCAGTTGGTCTGGGCGACGAGGATCCCCGAACCATTGGTGAGGAGGACAGGCTCCTCGAAGGTAGCCAAGTTGCGCACCAGCCACGGTCCGAGTACCGCTGTCGCTACGAGACCCACGCCTACGTATCGCGCTAGGCGGACAGCGAGGGTCAGGTCGGCCCGACGAAGTACGGGGAAAGCGATCAGCGGAAGGGTCAGAAGTAACTCGGCACGAGTGAGGGCACACAACCCACCGACGGCACCTAACAGCAGGACGGAGCGGACGTCCGGAGATCGGTAGAACCGGAGGGCAGCGATGACCAGGAGGGCTACACAGCCCACCACCAGGCTCTCGGACATCACCAAGCCATCGTTTAACCATAGGCAGGCGTGGACGGCAGCCAAGCCGGCAGCCAGGAGACCCGTCCGTGGCCCGTTCAGGGAACGCCCGGCCCAACCGATGGCCGCCACGCCGGCGGCACCGACAAACGCTCCCACCAGTTGATGTGCAGTGACACCGGTCAGCCCCAGAGCCGAGAAGAGGCCGAGAACCACCACCCATAGTGGTGGGTGACCAGCGGTGGGCTCCACGTGGCCGATAGGCAGAACGGTGTTGGCCGTCGGCAGCGCGGAGGACGGATTATCCAGGAAGAGAAGTTCCTGGGCGCCACCGTGGAGGTATCGGTACGGCTCAGTAAATCCCAGACCGTCAGCCAAAAGATTGGCGGCCTCGTGGTAATAGACGCCGTCACCGGAAAGCGGGTCACCTCGCTCCACCACGAGGACGTAGGCCACTCGGAGAACAAGGGCAGCGGCCACAAGGAGGGCTAACCACCGGCCAAACCGGGCGTCGGACCACGTCCCCTTTGGTGTAACTGCCGGCAGAGACGGTGCAGCGGCCATGTTCAATTTCCGGCGTCTGAGGGTCGGATTTCCTCGTGGTAGTCGTCCTCTACGTTGATTTGCCACACGTCATGGTTGGCGCCCAGCACGTTTTCTACGGTCAGCATGGCCGTCAGCATGGAGTGGTCCTGGTTGTTGTACCGGTGCATGCCGTTGCGGCCCACCGGGTAGACATTGGCGGCGTTGTCGGTTAGCCACGAGCGGAGGATTTCCACGTTGGCTTGGTAGTGGGCGTCGTACATCGGGTACGCCTTGGGCATGCGGACCACGTAGCCAGCTTCCACCCGCGACGGGTTCAGCAGTCCGAGGTGGGCCATCTCGGACTTACCCCGCTCCACCAGGGCGGCGTCGTCCGCCTCCCAGAGATGGTCGCCCTCGTTCACGAAGTATTCAAGACCTAGGCAGGTCCGACCATCCTTGACCAAGTGGGGTGACCACTGGCCGAAGTTCTGGACACGGCCGACCTCAACCTCCGGACTGTGGATATAGATCCAGTTGTCGGGAAAGCCGTCCTCGAACGGGACCACTAAGGCCACAGTGAGGAAGTCCCGGTGGCCGATGGCGTCGGCCGCCTGCTGTACCGCATCGGAAATGGGCGGGTCCATAGCTCGGAGGAGGTGGGGGAGAGGCATGGAAGAGATCACGTGGGACGCCGGGAACACCACTGGCCCATCAGGGCCGTCGGCTTCTACCAAGTGGGCTCTTCCGGCGGTATGGGCGATCCGGCGGACCGGATGGTGGAGTAAGACATCCGAGCCCTGAGCGGATACAAGCTCGTGGCACCGCTCCCACATCATCCCCGGCCCGTACTTCGGGTATTCAAACTCCTCAATGAGACTGGTGATCTCCTTCTGGTTCCGACGGGGGGTGAGGGAGTTCCAGACGGCCCGGAAGAGCGAGAGGTTCTTGATTCTCTGAGCGGCCCAATCAGCCTGCAACTCGTCGGCGGGTACGCCCCAAACCTTTTCGGTGTAGGTCTTGAAGAAGGTTCGATACAGGCGCCAGCCAAAGCGACTCGCCGTCCACCCCTCGAATGAGGTCTGATTCTTTGGTGGGTAGATCCGGACCCAGACGTAGGACAGGACGCATCGGACCGATTCGAGGAGGCCCAAGTTGCGTAAGGCGTTTAGGGCTCGTAACGGGTAGTCGTAGAAGCGACCTCGGTAAAATATGCGACTCATCCGAGGTCGCAGCAAGAAATCCTCGGGTTCCAGAATTTCATGCCACAGGTCGGAAACGGCCCGGACCTTGGTGAAGAACCGGTGCCCTCCGATGTCGAACCTCCACCCGTCCCGGACGGCGGTCCGACTTATACCTCCAACGACCCCATCGGCTTCCAGCACTGTGGTTCGGATGTCGGACTTTCCGAACTGGTAGGCGGCGGTTAAGCCGGCCGGGCCGGCACCGATGATGACTGGATGGACCCCTCCCGAGGAGAGGTCGTCGTTTTCCCAAGGGGACGTATCTGGAAGGTTGGTCATCGAAAGGCTCGGTTCCCGGAAGCCGGACGAGCGTACCGGGCGGCCCCCTGGTGCGACGGTACGCTCCTCCGCCGTGGGGGAGGTTGACCGCAACCGCTGGCTCGTAACGGCGGTTGCCGTAGCGGTAACCGGTGGTTTGGTGCTGCGTTTCCTTCCGCTCTCACCGATGTGGTTGGACGAGGCCATCTCGGCATCCCTAGCCGAAGAGGCGCGTCGGGGTTGGACACCGCTGGTGGACGCCCTTCGGCACGATGGGCATCCACCCTTGTACTACGTCCTCTTGGCCGTTTGGACGTCGGTGGTTGGTGATGGTGACGCGGCGGTGCGGGCATTCTCTGGCGTTCTTGGTGTGATGTCATTGCCCCTCACGTGGGCAGTGGCTCGACGGCACCTCGACCAGTCGGGTGCCCTTTTGGCGGTTGGTGTGATGGCCTCGAGTCCGTTTGCCATCCGGTATGCCACTGAGGCCCGGATGTACTTGCTACTCCTGGTTCTGCTGCTTCTGGCCCATCTGGCTGTAGTTCGTGCTTGGGAGCGGCCGTCGACAGCCCGCCTGGCCGCCCTAGCCGGGATAACGGCAGCACTTCTGTTCACCCACTACTGGTCGTTATTTTTGGGGGCAGTCGTCGGGCTTTCTCTCCTGTGGGTGAGTCGGGGACCGGAACGGCGTCGAGCCCTCCGGCTGGCTGGAGCCGTGGCTGCTGGGGGATTGGGCTTCCTGCCGTGGCTTCCCGTGTTCTTCGATCAACTGGCCCACACTGGAACTCCGTGGTCGCCGGCGCCGAGACCCACGGTGGTGGCCGCACTGACCTTGGAGGCTTACGGTGGGGGTCGGGGTTCGGAGGCCCTCTTGGTGGCTGTGGTGCTGGCCGTCCTGGTGGTGCTGGGGATCGGGACCCGTCGGTCGTCTGCTGGATCAATGCTCGGGTGGGCCGAGGAGCGTTGGTTGCGGCTGGCCGCTGGTATTGGCTTGGCCACCATGGTGCTAGGGGCGGGAGTCAGTCTGGCCACTGACACGGCCTACCAGGGCCGTTACGGCGTGTTCGCGTTGGTGCCGGTGGTGCTGGCCGCAGCGGTGGGCCTTCGGCGCCTACCCGGTGTCGGTCCGGTGGTGGTCTTGACGGGGCTGGTCCTGCTCTCCGGGGTCTCGGTGGCCCGCGAGTTGAGTAGGGAGCGGACGCAGGTTGCCGCAGCCGTGGAGGAGGTCTTGGCTGGAGGTGGAGCTGACGATGTGGTGGTGTTTTGTCCCGACCAGTTAGCTCCAGCCGGCCATCGGATGTTGGACGATCGTCGGACAACTTTGTCGTACCCGCTGCTGGATGAGGGGCGGCGCGTGGACTGGGTGGACTACGCGGAGCGCAATGCTGCGGCTGATCCGGAAACGGCTGCCGAGGAGATAACGGCGCGCTCAACGGGGGCGGAAGCGGTCTGGTTGATCTGGATGGATGGCTACGAAACCTTCGGGAGCCATTGCTCCGACTTGCGTCTTGAACTCGTCGAGCGCTTGGGTCGGCCGACGAAGGTGCTTAATGCCGACGGAGATGTTTACGACGACGCGGCCAACCTCTCCCGGTTCCCGGGTCCGTCGTGATCTCAGCCGGTCGGCGGGCTCTGGTCGGGGACCTTCGGAGCGTTCTCCCGGCGTGGATCACGGCCCGCCTCTTGGTAGCAGCGGCCTATGGGCTGGCCCGTCTCCTGGAAGGAGGATCAGGTTCCCGAACCGCCCGAGGCCTGCTGGCCTGGGATGGCGACTGGTATATCTCGCTCCTGACCCACGGCTACGACGGTGTGGCCAGGGAGGGCGCTCGCTTCTTTCCGGGTTACGTGCTGGTTGGGCGACTATTCGACGCGGTGTTACCTGGAGGCCCGGTAACGGCACTGGTCCTAGTGGCAAACGTGGCCTCGCTGATCGCCACCGTGCTGGTGTTTCGGCTGGCCCTGGCTGAGACAGCCGATCGGTCCACGGCGAAGCGAGCGGCCTGGGCGTTATCGCTTTTCCCGTCGGCGTTCGTGTTGGTATGGGCATACGGCGAGGGTCTTTTCCTGGCCCTTGCCTTGGGCGTCTTGTTAGCGGCCCGAAGGGAACGCTGGTGGTGGTGCGCGGTGATGGGATTGGCTGCTGGATTGGTGCGTCCGACTGGGGCTTTGTTGGCTCTGGCTGTTGTGGCTGCGGCGCGTCGACCGACCAGCGTGGTCCCGCAGCGGGTGGCGGCGCGCTTGGCGGCAGTGGCAGGGGGTCCAGTAGGCACCTTGGTTTTTGTTTGGTGGGTGTCAGCCCGGTTTGAAGAGGCATTCCTCCCGTTGGTTATACAACGAGAGCTTCGGGGGGGCCTAAGAAACCCGTTGGCTCGACTGGTGGAAGGTCTGGCTGACCTCGGGCGGTCGACCACTTGGACTGATGGTTTGCACGCCGTTGCGGCGGTGGCTGTCTTAGTGGTGCTAGTGGCCCTTTTCCGATCTTGGCCCGCCCGGTACGGGGTGTTCGCCGGTTCCTGTCTTCTGGTGGCCTTGGCCGCCGACAACCTCAACAGCCTCGAGCGCTACGTTTTCAACGGAGTCTCAGTAGTACTGGGGGTCGTCACCTTGGCCGGCTATCGGCGTTTCGGACGGCTGGTCCCAGTGGCCTCTGGTGCGATGATGCTCGTCCTGGCGACAGCCGCCTGGACTGGGTCTTACGTGCCGTGAGCTCAGGCTCTGATATTGAGACGCTGTAGTCGCGCTGCTGAGCATCGCGTTTCGGGAGGCAATGACGGAAAACGAGGAAACGGCCCCAAGTAGCCTCCCGGCGAACCGGTCAACTCCTCGGAGCCGCTTCCTCGTTCCGCATCCCAGGCTCCACCCCTTGGGGCGTCACCCTGATCCGGATCCCGGAGTGTCCGTCGACCTCCGTTCCCGGACCCGATCCGTCCACCGGCCCCCGGTGGGACCCTGGTCGTCCGTCCTGCCCCTCCGCCCGGCGGCGGAGCAGCCCGGTCGACCTGGCACCCGAGTCCGGTCTCACCGTGGGCCCTCTCGACGCCCGTCAGCGTCGGGATGACCTGCGGTGGCCCGGTCCCGGTCGGGGTTTCGTCCGGACGGTCCGGTGCCTCGCCCGAAGGCTCGACGCCGCTCCGTCCGACCTCGACACCCTTGTGCCGGTGGCCGAACCGCTGGTCCCTTTCGGTCCCAGCGTGGTTGCGGTCCTCCCCGAACACGCCTTGGGGGCTTCCCCAGGGTCTCGACCCTCCTCCTGCGACCGGAGCCTGAGCTCCTGTCCCATTCGGTGGCCGGTTCTCCGGTTCCGGATCCCCTTGCCGTGTTCGGCGTGAAGGCAGGATGCACCCAAGAGCGATCTCCGTCAACCGGATTTGAGGTATTCCCCAGAGTCTGGGGAGATTTCCCCACCCGGAGGGCGAGTGATCCACAGGTCCGTCCACAGATTGGCCGGGAAGCGGAAGGGAAGGCTGTTAGCCGGGCAGGGCGGCACCCATTAGCAGGGCTCCTAAGGCGGCTGCTGTACCGAGGGCTCCAGTCACCCCGCGAAGAGCTGGACTTCTTGTCGTGGAGTGGACGGCGATTGACGCTCCGGAAGCGCCGACGAGAAGGAGTTTTACTAGGAGGGAGGCCAGGTAGGTGGTGTCGCGGTCCTCTAGGCCTATTTCGGTAAGGCTCCAAATTCCGGTTGCAACGGTAAGGGCGAAACAGGGCCAGGCGATTCGAGCGAATCGTCGAGCGGCGGTTCGGGGGGCGTCTGGCCCCAGATCTCGGAGGACGGGGAGAAGACTCACCATGACGATCTGGCCGCCCACCCATCCGCAGACGCCGAGCAGGTGCAGGAAGATCCTTATGTCGTCTAGGCCGGCCATACGTCCATTGTGGCGGGTGGCGACTCGACGGAGCCGACTCCGGGGCCCAACTACGTTTAGGGGTACCAGTCCCCCCGCTCGATGAGAACCTGGCGAAGTACTCCTGGATGGTCCGTCATGATCCCGTCCACGCCGAGGTCCAACAGGCGGACCATCTCGCCTGGGTCGTCGATGGTCCACACGTGGACCTGGAGGCCCCGATCGTGGGCCATCCGGAGCAGATGACGGTCCACGATGGGTATGCCGTACTGGCGGACCGGCACCTGAAGGCACAAGGCGGCCGGTCGGCCGGTCGGGATGCCCAGGCTGGCCAGTCGGAGCCGGGCGGTGGCAAGCGGACCAGCTGACGTGCACACGGAAGGTCCGAGAAGAGACCGGCAACGGGCCAGGCGGCGATCCGAGAAGGCCCCAAGGCAGACCCGGTGAAGTGCTCTGTGGTCGTGAAGTATCTCGACCAGAGGTTCCACGACCCGGTCATCCTTGGGGTCGATGTTGATCCGAGTTTCTGGGAACTCCTCGAGGAGCTCCGACAGCAGAGGGATGGGCTCTCGCCCGGCGATCCGCGCATCAGAAACCTCGCTCCACGAAAGGTCGGCAACCTGGCCAGAACGGTCGGTGACCCGGTCAAGAGTGTTGTCGTGGAAGGCGAGAACCGCCCCGTCCCGGGTGGCATGAACGTCCGTCTCTAAGTATCGGTACCCAAGGTCCACAGCGTGCCTGAAGGCGGCCAGGCTGTTCTCCGGGTACTCCTCAGCTCCGCCTCGATGAGCAAAGGCCAAGGTCCCCGGATGGTCAAGAAACGGGTGGGAAGTTGGGCTACGCATCTCGGGGACGGTAATGCGGTATTCGGGCATGAGTCGGACCCCAACATCCGAGGTGCAAACCACCGGGGGTGGGGGCGGGGTGGTCGATATCGTGGATCCATGGCCCGTCGCACCAAGATCATCGCCACCATCGGTCCGGCGTCCGATGACGAGGCGACCCTGCGTGGCTTGATTCGGGCCGGCATGGACGTGGCCCGACTAGGGCTGGCCCATAACACGATCGATGAGGCGGCGGCTCGCATGGCCGACATTCGACGGATCGCCGCTCTCGAGGGTCGCTACGTAGGGATTTTGGTTGACCTGCCAGGGCCCAAGGTCCGCGCCGCTTCCTTTGGTGAGGAACCGGTCGTCCTGGTCGAGGATTCCTGCTTGGAACTCCGTGTAGGTGATCACCGAAGCGACGCCACCTCGATCGAGGTGGACTACGAAGGGCTCCTGTCCGACATGGAGCCCGGCGACCGACTCAGCCTTGGTGACGGCCGAGTGATCCTCGAGGTCCGGGACGTCACGGAGGAGTCTCTATCGGCCCGGGTGGCCCACGGCGGAGTTCTAACGGGTAGTCCCGGCCTCCACGTCCCTTCGGACCGACTGTCTATGCGTGCTCCGACCGATGATGACCTCCGTGCCGTCGAACGCTTCGTGGAACTCGACGTTGACATGATCGCCGTGTCGTTTGTGAGGTCAGCAGAGGACCTGTCCCGCCTGCCGGTGATGCCGCACCCCGAAGGACCCATCGTGGTGGCCAAGATCGAAACCCGCGCGGCTATCGACGACCTCCCGGCCATTATCGAGGCCTCAGGAGCGGTGATGGTGGCTCGGGGAGACCTGGGAAGCGAGTGCAGTATTGAGGAGCTGCCAATCCTTCAGAAGGAGATCATCCGGCAGTGCATCGCATTGGGCCGCCCGGCTATCACGGCCACCCAGATGCTTGAGACCATGATTAACAACCCTGAACCGACCCGGGCCGAGGTCTCCGATGTGGCCAACGCCGTCTGGGACGGCTCGAGTGCGGTCATGCTTTCAGGGGAGACAGCCATTGGGGCCAATCCAGTGAATGTCGTGTCCACGATGTCGCGCATCGCCGAACGGGCCGACGACGCCTTCGACCATCGAGGGTGGATGTCGGAGCTCTCGGAACTCCGTATGACTGACGCTGGCGACCCGGACACTGCCATTACCGATGCCATGACCCAGGCCACGGCTCGAGCCGTTGACGAATTAGGCATTTCGACAATCCTGTGCATCTCGGGGAGTGGCTTCACTGTTCGGTCGATGGCCCGGTTCCGTCCGTCGGCCCGAATCATCGGCCTCAGCTCCAACGAGCGCACTGTTCGGCAACTAACCCTGAGCTGGGGCACGGAGGCCCTTCACCTACCCGAGCAGGGCGACCTCCAGCGTCGGGTAGGTGCCGCCCTCGAGGTAGCCCGCGACCGAGGTGCGGTGCAGCCCGGCGAGTTGGTGGGGCTCCTGGCAGGTACCGACGTCCGGTCGCGCTCCACGAACGTACTTCGAGTGGAGCGGGTCCCTGAAGCGTGACGATCGACGCCGGTCAGGCGTCGGAACAGCGCGGGTTCAGATCGGCTGGGACCTCCACCGACTGCCCAAACAGGGAGCAGGAGCAGTCAGCGGCACAGTCGGCCAGACCAGACCGCTGACCCCATAGCCCGACGCTGAGAGTTGCAAGGAGCACTACGACCACGGTTCGTAGCACCAGCCGCCGGATGACTCGAGCTGCCAGGACGAGCAGGATGACCGAGACGGCTACGGCTACCACAGCCACTGATCGCAGGAACTGTGGGTCGGCCCAGGACGGCAGTTGGGTGAACTCGGGTAGGTCAAACAACTCAGCGAGGACCTCGGGCACCGGTAGAGGGTACCGGTCGAGTCGGTCCCGATCGGGCAGGGGTAGCCTCGTCCACCATGAGCCCGGAGCAGCCCGTCGGCTTCTCGTCGGAGGGCCTGCCGGAGACCATCCTCGGCCCAGAATCCGACGACGCCGACCTCCGCCTGGCGGCCGCGTTGGCTGCGCCACCTGAGGAGCGTCGGGGACTAGTCGCCGCCGTGGTGGCCTTCTGGCCCCGGCACCTCAATGGCTGGGCCTGCCTCGGTGACTTGGGGCGCGACACAGTCGAGTCGTACGCCGCCTACCGCGTGGGCTACCACCGGGGCCTAGATCGCCTCCGACAGGGTGGCTGGCGGGGCTCGGGCTACGTCCGGTGGTCGCATCCCACCAACCGGGGCTTCCTTCGGGCCCTAGCTGGACTAGCCCGAACAGCACGAGAGATCGGCGAGAAAGACGAGGAGGAGCGCTGCGAGCTCTTCCTGCGGCAACTGGATCCAGACTGGCCGGACGTGGATCCCCCCTTCGACAGTTCGGGCTGATCGAACCTCGTGGACGCACCACCTGAGACCCTGACCGGTGGGGCAGTGCTAGCCGGAGGGGCTAGCAGTCGTATGGGCAGCGATAAGGCCCTCCTGGTCGTAGGTAGGCGCCCCCTAGTGCTCGGCGTGACCGACACTCTGGCCGCGGCCCTAGGTGTGGCACCGGTAGTAGTCGGCGGGGACGAGAGTCGCCTCAGCGCCCTTGGACTGGAGGTGTTACCCGATCGGACTCCGGGGGCCGGGCCGCTCGGGGGGATCCTGACCGTCCTCTTCCACTACCGGGAGCGGTTCAACCAGGTAGTGGTCCTGTCGTGCGACCTGCCGGACCCCTCCCCGGAAAGTATTCAGGCGGTGGCCGAAGCGGCCTCCAGCGAAAACGCCATCGCTGTTCCGGTCCACAAAGGCCGCCGGCAGTGGATGCATGCGGCCTGGCCAATCGCCCTCCTTCCGGCTCTGGAGGAGACATTCCAGAGAGGAGAACGCGCGCCTCACCGGGCGGTCGTTGACCTCCCCGTGGTAGAGGTCAACGGGTTGGATCCCTGGAGTCTGCGCGACATAGACCGTCTTGAAGACCTCAGCGAGGAGCCACCAGCTGGCCGGTAGGGTGCCGGCCGCACAAGAAATGGCTGATGGAAGAGGTGCCATGGACGTACCCGAGATCGATGTCGACGAGTTAGAACGGCGGCTGGGCGAGGGTGCGCTTCTAATCGACGTACGGGAGCCTGACGAGTGGGCCGAGGTCCGCGTGCCGGGGGGACGTTTGATCCCGCTGCAGAGCGTTCCCGAGCGGCTGGCCGAGATCCCCGCGGAGGGAGACGTCTACGTCATCTGTGCCCTAGGCGGTCGGAGCCGTGCAGCGGTCGAGTTCCTCCGCGAGCAGGGTCGAGATGCCGTCAACGTGTTTGGTGGGACCACAGCCTGGGTAAACGCTGACTTTCCGACCGAGGCGGGTGAGTCAGTCTGAGTCGACGCCCCTCCCCCGAGTACCGCCTGGTCACGAGCCAGGGTGATTTCGCCGACCTTCTGGAGGTACTGAGAGCACAGCCTCGAATCGCTATAGACACCGAATTTCACCGCGAGAAGACCTACTTCCCAAAGGTGGCCTTATTGCAGGTGGCCTGGGAAGGAGGCCTGGTCCTGATCGACCCACTGGAGGTGGATCTAACCTCTCTGGCTCACATCTTGGAGTCGGACGTGGTAGTGGTCATGCACGCCGCAGGTCAAGACCTCGAGGTGTTCGACCGGGTTTGCGGGACGGCACCACGCCACCTGTTCGACACCCAGGTGGCGGCCGGCTTCACCGGCTTATCTTCACCCTCTCTGACCACTCTGCACGAGCGTGAGCTGGGCTTCCACCTCCCCAAGGGCGACCGCTTGACGGACTGGCTGGCCCGTCCACTGACTGCCTCGCAACTCGAATACGCCGCGTCTGACGTGGCCCATCTTCTGGAAATCCATGACCGGCTAGTTCGACGCCTCGACAGCGAGGGACGCCTTGGGTGGGCAGAACAGGAGTGCAAGGAGATGCTGGCTCGAGAACACGGCCGGCGAAATCCCGACGACGCGTGGCAACGGATCAAGGAAGCTCGCCAACTCCGCGGGCCGGCGCGCGACGTGGCCCGATCGGTGGCCGCATGGCGGGAGCGACGTGCGGGCGAGGTGGACATTCCAGTTCGCCACGTGTTGCCCGACCTGGGTTTGGTTGCCATTGCCCAACGAGCCCCAACAGAGGTTGGGGATCTGCGGGGAATTCGGGGGTTAGACGGACGCCACTACAAGGGGGCTGTAGCCAGCGGAATCATCGAAGCGGTGGCCGCGGCTGGAGATTTGCCACCCCTCCAGCCTGATCTTCCGCGGCGAAACGGAGGAGCCGACATCCGGGCGGGCGTGACATTGGTATCAGCCTGGGTCTCGCAACTGTCTCGGGACCTGGACCTGGACCCTGCCTTGGTGGGAACCCGGAGTGATATTGAGGCGCTGGTGCGCGGCGACGAGGATGCCCGGATGTCCACCGGTTGGCGCCACCAGGTGGTTGGTGGACAGGTGGGCGACCTCCTAAGCGGTCGTGCCGCACTGGCCTTCGACGGACGGGGCGGTTTGGTCTTGGAGCCCCGGAACATCTGAGACCCGCCGACCCGTGTTCGGGTCGCGCCATCGGTAGGATGGAATGCTGATCGATGATGACGTCCGACCGGGAGGACCACGGTGAAGAAGGGCCGACATCGCCGCTACGAAGAGGCACGAGCGCTCAAGCAAAATGAGGACCTCGACTTGGACTCGATATTCGAGAGCCTGAATGTCGACGAGCCGAAAGCAGAAGGGGAGTCTCCCGCGTTTGACGCCTGGTCCGACGAATTCGAGGAAGAAGAGGTGCTCGAGGAGACCACCGAGTCTGCCTAATAAGTCTGACGAAAGAGCGGGACAGACTCGATCATCCGCCCGTCTCGTCGAGGATCTCGTCCAACTTGAGGATGTCGTCGGCCGACAAGGTGCCGATGAACCTGTCTTCGGCATCGGTGACGGCCAGAACGTCCACGTCAGCCTGCTCCATGGCAGCGACGGCGTCTCGGAGCGTCCACGTCGGCCGAGCCGCTAAGGGGTCTGGCGAAAGCAGCGTGCCGACCTCCGTATCGTCCCATGTGGACCGTTCCAGGGCGGACACCTCGGAGAGACTGATCATCCCGAGGTAGGCGGTTCCATCTACGACGGCAACCGATCGCTCCCGCCGGCCCAGGACGTGCAAGTACATGAACTCGGCAACCGTCGCGTCGGGGGGCACCGTCAACACATCAGTGTCTAAGGCCGAGGTCACCGGGAGCGTGAACCGCCTCTCTAGGTGGCCCAGCCTGACACTGTGTTGGTGTTCAGCGACCGATGACTTCCCGGCCACCAGCTGACTGACGGCAGCGGCTACCAGAGCGGGAACAACAAAGGAACCCCCGGTTGACTCGGCCACGAACATCACGGCCGAGATGGGAGCACGGTAGCCAGCACCGAGGAAGGCAGCTAGTCCGAGTGTCGGGTAGAGGCCCGGACGGTCGGCGTTCAGCAACTCGCCGGTGAATTGCCCCAGGATTACCCCTTGGACGGCCAGGGGGATGAACAGGCCCCCAACGCCCCCCGCGGCCAGGGTGACGATGGTGGCAGCGATCCGGAGCCCAAACAGTAGGGCGATGAGGCCCAGGCCGTTGGCTGGATGGACGACCCACGTCATGGCTTCGAAGCCGGGCCCGATGGTTAGCGGGGAGTCGAACGCCAGGTCGGCCACCACGGCCAGTCCAGCCAAGGAGGCGCCGCCGATCAGTACCCGGGCTACAAAATGATCGGTTCGGGCCTGGGTTTTGGCCCACCGGACCAGCCAGGCCATGGCACGCCCACCCAAACCGGCGAGGATGCCCAGAAGAAGGGCTCCGAAGACGTCAGCCACCTCCACGGCCGTGAACAACGACGCCAGGTCGGCAGCGTCAAACCACACCACCTTGTCGTCCGAAGCCAGGGCCAGATGCTTGACGTCCAGACCGATCCGGTTCTCCGGGTCGTTCAGGAATGGGATAACGGCCTCGTGTCCGATCAGATTGATGTAGGTCACGTAACTGGTAGCTGAGGCTAGGAGGGAGGGCAGGAGAGCTCTACGGTTGACGTCGTCGCGGTATGGGGCCTCGAGGGCGAAAAGGACGCCGGTGGCCGGGGCTTTGAACACGGCAGCCACGCCGGCTGCCGCACCGGCCGTGAGCAGGATTCGGATGTCCTCACGTCGAAGCCAGCGCCGGAAACGATCTCGCATAGCTAGACCTACAGTGGAGCCGGCGTAGATCGAGGGTCCTTCCAAGCCCAGGGACCCGCCTAGCCCGATGGTGGCCAGGCCAGCTACCAACTTCACTGGCAGGTCCCGTAGGGGGAGCCGGGGGTTTCGGTCGTGGAACGCTCGGTTGAACTCGTCTGAGGTTGACGCAGTCAGGCCGCGACCCAGGTACCGGAGGACCGCCGTAGCCAGGATGAGCCCCAGGGCGGGAGCTAAGGCCACCTGCCACAATGGCCGCTTGAGTACCGCGTCCAGAAGTACGGAGGCTGAGAGGTACTCGAAGCCGGCAATCACCACAGCAACGAGGGCGCCGGTGGCGATCGAGAGAGCTAGAACCGGCGTATCCCCGCGGGTAGCGATACTTCGAAGCCGATTCACGGGGTTCTTCCTACACCCTGGACCGTTGGGATCCTCGGACGGGTCGGCACCGGGCTGACCACGGAGGTCGGGCAGACTGTGTCGATGCGCCTTTGGCCTCGACCCCGTGTCGATCCCCTGGTTAGTGAGTTGGTGGAGGCGTTGGACGCCGGGCGGGTCAAAGCTGGGTCGGTGGCGCGACACCTCTACAGTTCGGACAGTTCGGTCCTCCGGGGTGGCCGGGCCGGAGTCGTCTGTCTTCCAGAGAGCACCGCCGAGGTGTCGGCTTGTGTTCGTGCGGCACGTCGGCATGGACGGGCCTTCGTGCCCCGGGGGGCGGGCACCGGTCTTGCAGGGGGTGCGGTGCCGTGTGACGACCCGGTGGTCATCGTGACGACGCGGATGGATCGGATTCTTGACGTAGATGTTGAGAGGCGGACGGCATGGGTGGAACCCGGTGTGGTGAACCTGGACCTCAGCCGGCACCTAGCCGGCACGGGTCTCCACTTCGCCCCCGATCCCTCCAGCCAGCAGGCCAGCACAATCGGCGGCAATGTGGCTACCAACTCGGGTGGCCCCCACTGTCTTCTCTATGGGGTTACCAGTGCCCACGTTCAAGCCGTGGAGGTTGTCCTGCCTGATGGGGAGGTTGTCTTGCTGGGCGAGGAGCAGGGAGACGCCGCGGGATACGACCTTCGGGGTGCTTTCATTGGAGGCGAGGGAACACTGGGGATTGCTACCCGGATCTGCGTCCGACTCACACAGGATCCGCCGTTAGTAGCCACGCTGCTATTGGACTTCCTCACCATCGACGAGGCGGCCGAGACGGTAAGTGCCATTATCGCCGCCGGGATCTTGCCCGCTGCTCTAGAACTGATGGATCAGCAGGTGGTGGCTGCCGTCGAACCATTTGCCCACGCTGGCTATCCGATGGATGCAGCAGCCGTCCTGATCGTGGAGCTAGACGGTCTACCGGCAGGGATCGACGACCAGGTTCGACGAATCGGCGAACTAGCCCGGTCACACGGTGCCCGGGAGGTTCGGCGGGCCGCTGACGCTGACGAACAGGAGAGAATCTGGAAAGGGCGAAAGAGCGCGTTCGGGGCTATAGCGAACCTCAAGCCCGACTATTACCTGAACGACACCGTAATTCCACGGTCTCGTCTAGCTGAAGTGCTGGCCGGCATTCAGGAGGCCGTCGACCGCCACGACCTTTTGATCATGAATGTTTTCCATGCCGGGGACGGGAATCTCCACCCACTGATCGTCTATGACGCCCGCGATGCCGAGGAGACGGCCCGGGTTCTAGAGGTCGGGGAGGAGATCGTCCGGTTGGCCATTGACGCTGGTGGGGTGCTGTCCGGAGAACACGGGATCGGTTTGGAGAAGCGACGGTTCATGGGCCTCCAATTCTCGCCAGAAGACCTGGAGGCTCAGGCACGGTTACGACGAGCCTTCGACCCCGACGGAATGGCGAACCCGGCCAAGATCCTGCCGTCGGGGGCCAGTTGCGGCCACGTAACCAGCCTGGGACGGATTCCAGAGGGAACCTGGGTTTGAATCGACTAACGGAGTTCCGCGAGGCGGTCGGAACAGATGGTGCTGTCTGCGTGCGTGGTGGGGCCACCCGCTGGGATCTGGGTGGGGACCCGGCAGGAGCCCACGAAGTGCGGGCTCCGTCCGGGGTCGAGGAGTTCCTGCCAGCGGAGATGACGGTGACCGTGGGTGCCGGGACGACACTCGCCGAGTTGACAGAAGTTCTGGGTGCCAGTGGTCAGGAGGTCGCACTAGACGGACCCCCTGGCGCCACGGTAGGAGGTGCCTTGGCCGTCGGGCGAAGCAGCCTGCGGCGAGGGAGGGTGGGGTCGATTGCCGACGCCCTCCTCCAGGCTGACTGTGTGGGGGCTGACGGTGCTCTGTTTACCGCCGGGGGGCCGACGGTAAAGAACGTGACCGGCTATGACGTGTGCCGTCTCCTAGTCGGCTCCCTAGGTACCTTGGCCCTGTTGGGGCGGGTCATTCTGCGGACCCGGCCGGTTCCGGAGTCCAGTCTCTGGCTGGCTGGAGAGTTGACCCCCGGTCGGGTAGCCGACGTGGCCTACCGTCCGGCCACAGTGCTGTGGGACGGCCAGCGGACGACAGTTCGCTTAGAAGGACACCCCAGCGACCTCAACGACGAGCGAGAACGTCTAGTGGCGCTCGGCTTGGGCGAGGTTGACGAGCCGGAACTAGGACCTTGCATGAGCCGATGGGTAGGTCAGATTGCGGCCGGCGCGGTTCTGGACGTGCTCGGTGGTGTGGTCTACGGGGATCTGCCGAAAACCCTCCCGGTGATAGAGCCCGGAGTTCACGCCCTGGCCAGTCGTATGCGCGACGAGTTCGACCCGGGACGGCGACTCAACCCCGGTCGTGACCCCTACCGGGTGGCGGCATGAGCGGTGGCGGACCGCTTGGGTTGCGGGAGGACGCCTTGGCGGCATGCGTCAACTGTGGACTCTGCTTGCCGCACTGCCCCACCTACCGGATTTCTGGGGACGAGAGCAGATCACCACGAGGTCGAATCGCCCTCATGAGAGCGGCGGAGGCCGGTGTAACCGCCTTAGACGCGGAGTGGTTCGAGGCCATTGACACCTGCGTTCAGTGCCTAGGTTGCGAGACGGCCTGCCCGTCGGGGGTTCCCTACGGTGAGTTGATCGTCGCGACCCGGGAAGCCACAGTTATCGACCATCCTCCGTCCCGGCATCTTCGAGCAGGGCTCTGGCTTCTGGACCGCCCTCGGCTACTGCGGGCAGGCAGCCGTCTACTGGCTCTCATACAGCGTTTCGGGTTAGTGCCCCGTACTGGTCTGCTTCCGAGACGACTCCCGTTGTGGGCGCCTCGCAGTCGCAGGACGGGAACGGGCGACGTTGTGTTGTTCACGGGTTGTGTGATGGATGCATGGCAGCCAGAGGTCCACGCAGCGGTGGAAGCTGTCTTGAAGGAGGCGGGCACGACGGTGGAACGATCAGGAGATCGGGCCGGCTGCTGTGGTGCCCTCCACGAACACGCGGGCCTTGGAGAAGAGGCCCGGCGGCGCGCTGAACGAGTCATAGCCGCCCTGCCGGGAGAGCGCCCCGTTCTGGTGGATTCGGCCGGGTGCGGTGCGGCACTGAAGCGCTACGGCGACCTCCTGGGAACGCCGGCAGCTGCGGCATTCGCCGCACGGGTCTTCGACGTCCATGAGTGGTTGGCTCCGCAGATGGGACGGCTGTCTGCCGCTCATGGAACGGCCGAGCCGGTGATCGTGCACGATCCCTGCCACCTTCGTCACGCCCAGCGCTGTCACGGAGCGGTCCGAGACGTCCTTCAGCCATACATGGAGGTGGTGGAACTGGACGACCAGGGGCTCTGCTGTGGTGCCGGTGGCGCCTACGCGCTATCAGAGGCTGTCCTGGCTGACGAAGTTCGTCAGCGAAAGGTGGCGGCCATCGGCCGGGCGGCCGGGCGGTCGGGTGCCACGGTCGTTGTCAGTGCCAACCCAGGATGCACGATGCATCTGGCGGCAGCGGGGCTGGAAGTCCACCACCCCATGGAAGTCCTGGCCGAGGTCCTCAGGGAAGATTTCACCGAGGCTGGAACCGGAGAGTCGGTGGCCGATGCCGGGTGAGTTCGATGAGATCCGGTCTCGGCTGGAGAGCATCGCCGAGGAGCTGGCCGATCTGGCCATCCAGCGGCTGCGGGAGTCGATCGATGCTGGCGGAGAGGAGATGCCGATCGACGAGCGGCGTCTGACCCGGGCCCGTAGGGCGGTGGAAAAAGCCGCACACCTCCTAGAGGAGCCAGACGACAACTTTCTGTGAGGCGGTGGTCTCAGGCGCTGACCACAGGGAGGAGAGTACGGCCGTCGTGTCGGCGGGTGACCTCGAGGCGGTGGCCCTGTTCGACTGCGTCATAGAGGGTGGTTCTCTGGACCAGTGTCCGTCCAAGAGGGGCTACGAGTTCTTCCAGGTCGCCTCGGGTCACCAGTTGACCGTGTTCTGCCCCTGCGGCCCGGGAGATGTTCTCGTCCATCAGGGTCCCACCCAGATCGTTGACCCCCGAACGGAGAAGTTGGCGTACCCCGTCGAAGCCGATCTTGACCCAGGAAGCCTGCACGTTGTCGATGAGTCCGTGGTAGGCGATTCGTGCCACAGCATGCATAAGGAGGGTTTCTCGGAAGGTCGGGCCTCGGCGAGAGCGCCGTTGGAGGTAGATAGGGGAGGCCATGTGGACGAACGGCAGGCCCACGAACTCGGTAAATCCCCCGGTTTCCTCCTGGAGGTCGCGACATCGAAGGAGGTGGCGGACCCAGTGTTCAGGGTGTTCCACGGATCCGAACATGATGGTGACGTTGGAGCGGATTCCAAGCGTGTGAGCAGTGCGGTGGGCCTCAAGCCACTCATCAGTGGTGATCTTGTCCGGGCATAGAACCTGGCGGATCTCGTCGTCGAGAATCTCTGCCGCCGTCCCAGGAAGTGAGCGGAGACCAGCATCCTTCGCCCGCTGCAAGTAATCGGCCAGAGGCTCGCCGAGGCGGCGGGCACCCTCGGTTACCTCCAGAGCCGTGAAGCCGTGGACGTGGATGTCGGGTACGGCGTCTCGTACGGCCTGAGTGACGTCGATGTAGTAGTTGCCATCAAAGTCGGGGTGGATTCCACCCTGCAAGCACACCTCGGTAGCGCCCATGCGGGCAGCATCGGCGGCCCGTCCGGCGATCTCGTCAAGGCTCAGGAGGTAGGGAGTGCCCCGGAGGTTGAGAGACAGTGGCCCTTTTGAAAAGCCGCAGAACCGACACTTGTAGGTGCACACGTTTGTGTAGTTGATATTCCGGTTGGCTACCCAGGTGACCTGGTCCCCGACAGTCTGACGGCGAAGCTCGTCGGCTACTTCGGCAACTGCGGCGACCTCGGGCCCGCGGGCCCGGAAGAGGGCCAGTAATTCGAGATATCCGGCCTGCTGTCCGGCCAGAACTCCATCGAGGACTTCACCGATCCGACCTCGGGCCGCGCCTTTCGCCGGGACAAGAATGGTGGGGGTTACCGGCACACCGGAGTACCACGCTGTGGATCGGTGCCCGACTTGACGGACCTCCGCACCGTCGGCGGCAACGATCTCTTCGATGGCCTCAGGGAAGAGCGACCCGGGATCGTCGCGTCCCAACCCTTCGGCGTCGCTGCGGTCAGCGACGGAGAAGTGGAGGTCCGGGTGAAGCCAACGGTCGGGCTCCTGGACGTACTCCGGGTAGAGGGTGAGGCGAGGGGCCAGACCGAAACCCCGTTGTTCGGTGGCCACACGGAGCTGATCCAGATGTGGCCAAGGTCGCTCGGGGTTCACGTGATCAGCGGTGATGGGCGAAACGCCCCCCCAGTCATCAATCCCGGCATCTAGCAGCAAGCCGAAGTCGTCTGAGAGGTTGGGCGGTGCCTGAAGGTGGACATCGGGAGGGAGAATGAGACGGGCCAGCGCGACGGCATCCAGATACTGGTCGGTCGGACAAGCCGGATAGGCGTGCATAGCTGTGCCGGGCTTGGGGAGAAAGTTCTGAACGATGACCTCTTGGATGTGGCCGTATCGTCGGTGCGACGCAGCGATGGCCTCCAAGGCGACGATCCGATCGTCTCGGTCCTCACCGATCCCGACCAGGAGCCCAGTGGTGAATGGGATGGAGAGTTGTCCTGCTGCATCCAGGGTGGTCAGCCGGCGTGTCGGCAGCTTGTCCGGTGCGCCACGGTGGCAGTCGAGGCCCTCGACGAGGGTCTCCACCATCATCCCCTGGGAGGGGGAGACCCGCCGGAGAGCGGCTAACTCTTCGAAATGAAGTGCTCCGGCGTTGGCGTGCGGGAGCAGTCCGGTCTCAGCCAGAACGAGGTGAGCCATAGCTTCCAGATAGTCCAGTGTCGATTCGTATCCGTGCCGTGACAACCAGTCGGCAGCGACCGGGTATCGGAGCTCGGGGCGCTCACCAAGAGTAAATAGCGCCTCGTGACATCCGGCTGAGGCGCCCCGGTGGGCGATGGCGAGGACCTCATCCGGGCTGAGGTAGGGAGCTTGGAGGCGAGCCGGCGGTTGGGCAAACGTGCAGTATCCGCACCGGTCGCGACACAGCATGGTCAGTGGAATGAAGACTTTGGGGCTGTAAGTGATCCGAGTGCCGTGCTGGGTGTCCCGGACGGCCCTCGCAGCTTCTAGCAGCGCGTTACCCCGCAGATCGGCCGGGATCATGGAAGGACTCCGACAGAGCGACCGGGGCCGGGTCGGCTCCGGATATGGGTGGGGTCAACCGGCTCGTGGCAGTGGGGACAGGACACGGCCTGATCCAACGGGGTGCCGCAGGCGTCGTGAATCAACACAGTGGGTGGGCCGTCAGCCGCGTACCAACGATCCCCCCAACCCATGAGAGCTACTAGGGCGGGGGAGAGATCGACCCCCTTTTCGGTGAGCCGGTATTCGTTGCGAAGGGGGCGGTCTTGGTACGGCACCCGGTAAACGATGTCCAGGTCGACGAGTCTTTGCAGCCGGTCGGTGAGCAGGTTCCGGGCAATACCCAGGTCCCGGTGGAGGCGCTCGAACCGTCGGACACCACGGAAGAGGTCTCGAAGGATCAGGAGTGTCCAGCGATCCCCGACAGCGGACAGGGTGGCGGCGATGGAACATTCCTTGACGGATGTGGTGTTAGGCACCGCCGGAATGTAGCAGTCCGTTGCGTTTTAAAACCCACTTGTGGGACATGCGCCGGATTAGAAGGAGTCGACCTTGGTAGTCAAGTCGGCTAGCAGGTCTTCGAACGAGGCGACGAAGGCTGCTACCCCTTCGTCCTCGAGCACCCGGGAGACGTCGGCCAGGTCAACTCCAGCCTCGCCCACTTCTCGGAGGAGACTGTGTGCGGCTACGGGATCGGTGTCCACGGTCCGAGCTACGGTCCCATGGTCGGCAAACGCCTCAAGGGTGGCATCTGGCAGGGTGTTGACAGTGTCGGGCCCGATGAGACTGTCGACGTAGAGGGTGTCGGGGTAGGCGGGGTTTTTAGTCGAGGTGGATGCCCAGAGGGGTCGTTGTACCCGGGCTCCACGTTCGACCAGAGCGTCCCATCGGGGGCCGCTGAACTCCTCCTGGAACATGTCGTAGGCCACCTGTCCCTGGGCGACGGCCGTGCGGCCACGTAGGGCCAGGGCTTCGGGGGTTCCAAGGTCGTTGAGTCGACGGTCCACCTCGCTGTCGGTCCGGCTGATGAAGAACGAGGCCACCGACGACACCCCCGAGAGGTCACCCGAACAGGCCTCCAGGCCGGAGAAGTAAGCCTCCATCACCTCTCGATAGCGGTCCAGGGAGAAGATGAGGGTGACGTTGACGCTCAGACCCTCCGAGATCATCTGGCGGATGGCTGGAATCCCTTCGGCGGTAGCCGGGATCTTCACGTACAGGTTCGGCCGGTTTATCCGGGCGTGAAGTTCGCGGGCCGCTTGGATTGTCTCCGCGGTGTCGGGTGCCAAGCGTGGGTCGACTTCGACCGAGACGTATCCGTCGAGGCCGTCAGACGCCTCGTGGACTGGGCGGAGCACCTCGAGGGCGTCGAGGATGTCGCGGATCACGAGTTCCCAGTAGCTGTCCTCCACGGAGGTTCCCGATGCGCCCAGGCCCCGAAGTTGGTCGTCGTAAGCGTCGGTCCCGGTCATCGCCTTCTGGAAGATCGACGGATTGGAGGTGATACCCCGTGCTCCTCGCTCGACCCACTGTTCGAGTTCACCGGAGGCGATCCAGCTGCGCTTCAAGTTGTCCAGCCACGGACTTTGGCCCTCACGGGCGAACAGTTCGTGCAGACGGTTCATGGTGAGCCTCAGCGTCTCAGACGGTCAGAAGAGATTCTGCGGCTTCAACCACTGCGGTGGCGGTAATACCCAGCTCGGCCATCACGCGTTCGCCTGGTGCTGAGGCACCAAACCGGTCGATCCCCACGGAACGGTCGGCCCAGCATGCCCAGCCGAAGGTCACTCCAGCCTCCACGGAAACTGTGGGAACCCCGGGTGGTAGAACAGCGGCCCGGTAGGCGTCGTCCTGAGCGGCGAAGACCTCGGTGCAGGGCATGGAAACGACACGCACAGAGCGACCGGCGGCCGTCAGAGTCGCCGCTGCGTCTAGGGCTACCGCTACCTCGCTGCCCGTTCCGATCAGAATCACGTCGGGACCAGAGTCCGGTTCGGCCAGCACGTATCCACCACGGGCTACCGCCCGGTAGTCGTCGGTGCCTGAGAGCACCGGAACATCCTGTCGAGTCAACAGGAGAGCCGCAGGGCCGTCGGTTTCCACAATGTGGCGCCACACCCCAGCAGTCTCGTTCGCGTCGGCAGGTCGAAATACTGGAAGGTCGGGGATGGCCCGTAGGGCCGCAGCATGCTCTACCGGCTGGTGGGTAGGGCCGTCTTCGCCGACACCCACCGAGTCGTGGCTCCAAACAAAGACCGTCCGCGCTGCGCTGAGGGCAGCCAGCCGGACGGCTCCGCGCATGTAGTCGCTGAATACCAAGAAAGTTCCGTTAACGGGGAGCATCCCGCCGTGGAGGGCCAAGCCGTTACAGATAGCCCCCATGGCGTGTTCTCGGACACCGAAGAACAGTTGGCGTCCTTCGGGGCAGTCGAGACTCTGAACACCGTGTCCCAGGATGGTGGTGCCCGTGTTGCCGGTCAGATCGGCTCCGCCACCCAGCAGTCCCGGAACGACGTCAAGCAGGGCCTGGATGCAGGCATTTCCGGCCTTTCGTGTGGCCACGGCCGTTCCGGCTTCCCAGGTGGGGAGAGCGTCGGCCCAGCCGGCGACGCCCCGGCCGGCCTGAGCGGCGTCCCACGCTGCACGATCCCCGGTGAACTGGTCCAGGCGTTGCTCCCAGTCCGTCCGTGCATCAGCACCGCGTCGGCCAGCCTGGCGGTATAGGGCCAAGACGTCGTCAGGGACCCAGAAAGCGTCGTCCTCAGGTAGACCCATTCGGGCCTTCGTTTCCGTGATCCCGTCGCTGGTCAGGGAGTAGCCATGGACCGCCGAGGAGTCGACGTCGGGCGAGGGATGGCCGATGTGGCTCCGAAGGACCACGAGGGAAGGACGTTCCTCGACGGCCATTGCCTCATGAAAGGCGTTCTCGATGGCATCCAGGTCCTCGGCTGCTTCGCCAAGCTCCAGTACATGCCAGCCATAGGCCCGAAATCGGGCCGCAGCGTCATCCGAGAGGGCGAGTTCAGTGGGGCCGTCGATCGTCACGTGGTTGTCGTCGTAGACGGCGACCAGCCGGCCCAGGCCCTGGTGGCCAGCCAAGGAGGCGGCCTCATGGCTGATGCCTTCTGCCAGATCACCGTCTCCGCACACGACGAAGGTGCGATGGTCGCAGAGGTCGGCTCCGAATCGGGCTCGTAGATTGCGCTCGGCGATGGCCATGCCAACAGCGTTGGCGAGGCCCTGGCCGAGGGGGCCGGTGGTGACCTCGACCCCAGCGGTACACCCGACCTCGGGGTGGCCGGGGGTAGCCGAACCCCACTGGCGGAAGTCGCGGAGGTCGTCCAGCGACAGGCCATGGCCGGTCAGATGGAGCATCGAGTACAGGAGGATTGAGGCATGACCGGCCGAGAGAATGAACCGATCGCGGTCCGGCCAAGCAGGGTCCCCGGCGTCGTAGGTCAAAATTCGTGTCCAAAGCACGTGGGCCAGAGGAGCCAGGGCCATGGCGGTGCCTTGGTGGCCTGATCGTGCGGCGTGGGGTGCATCCATGGCCAGGCCCCGAACCACGTCGATGGCGAGAGACTCGAGCGTGCCGTCGGCGTCCGTTCCGGCGAGTCTGGCGCCCGTCATGATCCCACCTCAGCCAATGTCACGCTGGCCCCTGCTCGCCTGTATCGACGGCACCCTATCCGCGACCTTTGAGCGCCTCGGCGACCATTCCCACGCCGGTCAGGCGGTCGGAGCGGAGATGGTCGAATCAAACAGGAGAGCCGAAGCGGTAAAGCCGTGAAGGTGGTGAGCCGACCCCACCGGGCCGATCTCGCCCGCACAGAACATGCCCGCCACAGCGGTAGTCCCGAGACCGTCCGTGAAATGCTGAGCGTCGTGGCCGGAGCTTCCGAACAGATGGCTGCCCCGCCCATTACACGTGAAGACCAATGCCCCGCTGGCCTGAAGACCGTGGAGCCGTGTCCGAAGATCGACTGTGGCAGCCTCGGCGTCCCGGACCTGGAACTGGATGGTTGTTCCGACCGCGGCTTGATCCCCGATAGCGACCGCTCCCGAGGACCGGTCGGCCCCGAGGACTGACCGCACGAGGAAGTCGCCGCTTTCATAGGCGTCTCTTTGCTCGTCGATGACCAGCCCCACGTGGAGCCCTCGACGGAGACGATCCCGGGTCTCGTCGTCGGCGGCGTCGAGGACATCCTGGAGCCGCTCTAGGGCGGGCCGACCGGCCAGGGACAGCAATAGGTTCCCGTCGCTTCCAGTCACCACATAGGGGTCGCCAACCGGTCGGCAACCCGGCGCCACCACGGCCCGGGCTCCAAGCCCCGGAGGAAGAACCAAGGCGACTCCGCCATCGGTAAACGTCTCGTCATCGAGTAGAAGGCGGTTGTCGCCGGGTCGACTTCCTGCCGAGGCTAAGCCCCCAACCATGGTCACATCCGGACCCACCGCAGCGGCCATGCCGGCGGCATCCAGTGTGAAAGGGTCGCCAACCACCACAATTGTGCTGCCGGCCGGCGCGGACACCTCAGGTCGGGGCCCCTCGTACCGGACAGCGGTCACTGGTCCGGTACGTCCAGCCCACAGGGCTAAGCCGGGAGACTCTTCGACCTCCTGGCGGTGGGCAAGTACGGCTACCGCCGTACCACCGATCAGGTGCTCCGGTACCAGGGTCTGCCGAACTACTCGGGCCAACCGGGGGGCAGCCTGCGCATGGTTCCCGGTGATGAACAAGACGGCCAGGTCGGGAGAGGGGCCCAGCCGATCTAGGACTTGGCCAACCACTTCGCCGACAGCCACGCCGGGATCGGGGTGCGTTGACAGGGCGGCGGCGTAGTGCGTCCGGTCAGGAGGCATCGGGAGCTGGGGGGAGAAGGGTGTAGGGCACGATGGTGGCAGGACCTTGGTCGATCCGACAGGCCGCCTCGACCGTGCCGAGTTCCTCGAACTCCAGCTCAGCCCGGACCAAGCGGTAACCGAACCGTCCGGGTTCTACGGCTAACGCTTGAACGTTGCGGGCCAACTCCTGACCCTCTCGCGTAAAGACCACCTCCAATGCGGCCTGCCCGGAATGTTCGGTGGGGCAGTGAATCACCACGATCAGGTGGGGGGAACATGTGATGGGCGGCGGACTGGGGGCTGGGGCACTGAACTGGATGCCGGTCAGGTCGATGTGGGTGGCTCCGCCGGGTACTTGGCGAAGATCCAGTCCCTCGAAGAAGAGGGCGGCGAGGATCTGCATGCTCCGAACCTAGACGAGAGCTTGCGCCCCATAGCATGGCGCCCCGTGAACCGGCGCTTGGTCCTCCCGCTGCTTCTGCTCACGGTGGCGGCTCTAGCCGGCACCCAGGCGCAGCGGACCGATCGCCAGGCTGCCGGGGACGGGCCGGGCTTTGCTCCTGTTCCGGCAAGGGTGGCCACTCCACTCTTCTCGGTGCGTCGAGTTCCACAGTTCCTCCAGGCGCCGACTGCCGAACGGAACCTCCAGACCGCTCTGGCCGGGCCAGCGGCTCTCCTCCCACCGTCAACGTGCGTGGAGGTGTCTGAACACGGACGCTCCCTGTTCTCTGTGGACCCAGATCTGCCTATGACCCCAGCCAGCGCACAGAAACTCCTCACCGGCATAGCGGCTCTCCGTCACCTCGGCCCGGATGCCGTCCTGACGACGACGGTGCTTGCAGAGTTGGCTCCGCTGGATGGCGTGGTGGACGGGGATGTGTGGTTGGTCGGTGGCGGAGATCCCCTTCTGATGACAGCCGCCTACGCCGATCGCTATGAGGATTCCCGCGCCTACACCGATCTCGACGACCTGGCACGTGCGTTGGTGGATGCCGGCGTCCGAGAGGTAGCCGGTGGTGTAGTGGGTGACGAGTCACGCTACGACGCTGTCCGGTACCTGGGAACTTGGCCTGATCGGTTCAAGCCAGGCTGGTCAATCCAGTCCGGCCCTCTGAGCGCTCTCAACGTGGACGATGGCTTCGTGCTCTGGGACCCCGTTAACACTGCGGCTTCGCTAAGCCTGCCAGCTGATGATCCGGCGGCGAACGCAGCCCGTCTGTTCGATGACTTGCTGGAGTCCCATGGGGTGGTGGTTCGACGCCGTCCCGATTCTGGGAGGGCACCTGATGGGGTCGGGATGGTGACCCTGGCAACCGTCCACTCGCCGACAGTCCGATCGGTGGTGGAGCAGATGTTGGTAGAGAGCGACAACACGACGGCTGAACTACTGCTTAAGGAGATAGGGCGGACACCCTCTGAGCGGGGAACGACGGTCGGGGGCCTCTCCGTGTTGCTGTCCGCCCTGGAGAAGGCAGGCCACCGTGTTGATGAGGTGGTACCTCACGACGGGTCGGGTCTCGATCCAGATAACCGGGTTACATGCTCGCTGCTGGTTGATCTGCTGGGCGATGAGGCCTTCGGTGGCGTTTTGGCGGACTCCCTGCCGGTGGCGGGCCAGCAGGGCACCATGAAGAAGCGTTTTGTCGGTACTGCCGGCGAGGGACGGGTTCGCGCCAAGACGGGGACACTCCGAGCGGTGAGCAGTCTGGCCGGGGTGGTGGACACTCCGGCCGGTCGGCACCTGGCCTTCGCTGTGATCACCAACGGAGAGTTGCCGTTTGAAATCAAGGAACTCCACGAGGACCTGGTCCTAGCTCTTCTGTCGTACCCGGAAGCACCGACTGTCGAGGTGCTCCGGCCTCACCCGGTGATGGACTGAGGGGAGGTGCCCACGCGTCGGTTACCGATGTTTCCGCTCGAAACGGTCCTGTTTCCGAGCGGCGTTCTTCCGCTCCGGGTTTTCGAACCGCGCTACCGGAAGATGCTTGAGGACCTATTGCTGGGAAGCCGTGAATTCGGGGTGGTGCTCATCGAGCGTGGTAGCGAAGTCGGGGGTGGCGAGGCCCGCACCGGAATCGGCACGATGGCCAGGGTTTTAGAGGCCCGAGAGTTCGGCGACGGACACTGGACCGTGGTTGCTGTGGGCCTACAGCGGATCCTGGTGGATCAGTGGCTTCCTGATGATCCTTATCCGCTGGCTGAAGTCCGACCATTTCCCGATCGTTCGGGACCGGGCGTAGATCCAGCTTCCTACGCGACGCTCCGTGACCGACTTCACCACCTCCTTGATGGTCTGGCGGCGCTGGGCGAGCCCAATCCATCCAACAGCACAGAGATTGCCGAAGACCCGGCCCTAGGCAGCCTTCAGATGGCGGCCCTAGCCCCCCTCGCCTCGTTCGACCGGCAGCGGATCCTTGAAGTCAACCGGGTGGAGGACCGTTGTCGCCTTCTCGGGGACTTGTTGAGTGAGGCTCAGGAACTGGTGGACCTTCGCCTTCGGGCAGGGGAGGGCGGGGCCGCTTCTGGGACTCCCCGGTAGCGTGGACACCCCATGACCTTTCAACGTTCCGCCGACAAGCGGATGACTGGTGACCTGCCCGACCTCCTTCGACGGTATGTCCGTCAGGAGACCGTCGAACCACTCCGATCGGCAGGCCGCTTCCTCACCTATGGGCTGGCCGGTGCCACGACTCTGGGGCTGGGGATGGTTCTACTAACTGTGGGGGGGCTGCGGGCCCTTCAGACCTGGTCGGTCCTCGACGGCCGCTGGTCGTGGGTGCCCTATCTGGCGGCCAGTGCGGTGATGGCGACACTTGGGGCCTTGGCCCTGACGCGGATCGGTGGACGGACGGGGTTGGATGGTTGAGGGACGGATCACCCGTCAGGACCTGGAAGCGGAGCTTCGGGCCACGGTCGGCGAGGCGGACGGTTCGATCGGGGACCGACGCTCGCCACTGGTCCTGGTCGCCGTGGCGGCTGCCGCTGTCGTAGTGGCGGCGGCCTATTTAGTGGGGCGACGGACCGGTCGACAGCGATCCACGGTGGTCGAGGTCCATCGATTCTGATGGTTGGACCATTCTCGACCCTGGTGGGCCGTGGGATCCGACGTGGGCTCGTTGGCGGTCATAGGGGGTGGCAGGTGGCGCTGGCCGTCGGTCTGGTGGGCCGCCTGTTTCGCGCCCTCGGGAGCCGGCGCTCCACGGTCCATCGCATTCGGGTGGAGGTGGGTGAAGGTCTCGAGGTCCGACACCTCGCCGAAGGGGGTGAGGACGGGTGATCGTTGAGCTTCGGAACCCGACCCGCACGGTGGAGTTTGAGGGGCCGATGGCCGTCTCGGCGCTCCTTGCTCAGCTCGATCTACGCCGCGAGGGTGTTCTGGTCATCCGAGAGGGAACCCTCGTTCCCGGGGACGACGTCTTGGGTGCCGATGACCGGATCGAGATCCGTTCAGTCATCTCGGGGGGTGCCTGGTGAAGTGTCGTGTCTGTCGGGGTCCGGCGGTGATCGACGTGCGGCGACATAACGCCAACTTCTGTGAGGCGCACTTTCTGCGGCTATGCCGCGATCAGGTAGAGCGCGCCATCAAGCAGCACCGGATGCTGTCCCCCGGGGACCGGGTTCTGGTGGCCGTCTCAGGAGGCAAGGACTCGCTGGCTGTGTGGGACATTTTGCTGGAACTGGGTTACGAGGTCGATGGCCTCTACCTTGGATTGGGGATCGACGGCTACAGCAACCGATCAGAGGTTTATGCCCGCGCGTTCGCCAAGGAGCGTGACCTGAGTCTCGAGGTGGTGGACCTTCCGGCCGACTACGGCTACGACATCCCGAACGGGGCCAGGGCGGCCCGACGGGTGCCGTGTAGTGCCTGCGGCCTCTCTAAGCGGCACCTGTTCGACGAGGCGGCCCGCCGGGGGGGCTATGACGCTCTGGTTACGGGGCACAATCTTGACGACGAGGCCGCTGTGCTGCTGGGCAATGTGCTCCGCTGGCAAGGTGAGTACCTGGGGCGACAGCAGCCGGTGCTCCCGGCCGGTGAGGGTTTCCCCCGGAAGGTCAAGCCCCTAGTCCGCCTAGGGGAACGAGAGACGGCCGCCTACTGCATCCTTCGGGGGATCGAGTACGTGGTGGAGGAGTGCCCGCTGGCTGAGGGGAACCGGCACCTTGGCTACAAGGAGGCACTGAATGCAATCGAGGAACGGTCGCCGGGGACCAAACACGATTTCTACTTCGGGTTTCTGGATCGGGCGGTGGATCGGTTCGTTCCAGTAGTCGCCGAGGAACGAGGTGCAGTGGGTGCCTGTGTCCAGTGCGGAGCTCCGGCCAACACGGAGGTATGCGCCTTTTGTCGTCTGGTGGAACGGGCCGGGGGCCGGGCCCCAGTGGCTAGAACCGATGTCCCTCTCCTTCTTGGCCGGCCGCCGGCTGGAGGGGCCTCGTGAGTCGGACCTTTGTCGAAGGTGACCAGGTTCTTCTAGTGGATCGTAAGCAGCGGCGATATCTGGTGGCGCTAACCGCCGGAGCCGAGTTCCACTCTCACACCGGAGTGATTGCCCATGATGCCGTCCTCGGTGCAGATGAGGGCGTGGTGCTGCGTTCCAGTCGAGGAGGCGTCTTCACTGCTTTTCGACCCACGTTGTCGGACTACGTGCTCAAGATGCCGCGTGGGGCTCAGGTCATTTACCCGAAGGATCTGGGACCGTTGTTGCTCCTGGCCGACGTTTTCCCGGGGGCGCGGATCCTGGAATCGGGCGTCGGGTCCGGAGCCCTATCGATGACCATGCTGCGAGCCGGGGCCGATGTCACCGGCTACGAACTCCGGGAGGACTTTGCGGCGCGGGCGAAGCAGAACGTGGCCACCATGCTTGGAACGACGGCGTTGGACCGCTACGACGTCCAGATCCGCGATGCTTACGAGGGGATTGATGATCGGGACCTTGACCGGGTGGTGCTCGACCTTCCGGAACCCTGGCAGGTGGTTCCCCATGCCGCCGCTGCCCTCCTGCCCGGAGGGATTGTCGTGGCGTATACACCAAGCATCCTGCAGGCCTCCCGGTTCCGGGATGCCTTGGACATTCATGGCTTTCGTTTCGCGGAAACGGTTGAGGTGCTGAATCGGACGTGGCACGTGGACGGCCCGGCCGTCCGACCTGACCACCGCATGGTGGCCCATACGGCCTTTCTGACTCACGCCCGCCTGCTTCAGAAGTGATCCGATCTCGGGTCCTGGCTGTGGTGGCGGTGGCCGTGGCGGCCTCCGCGGGAATCGTTATTACTGCATCGGTCAGTGGGGACGAAAGGATTGGGGTGGTACCACCCGCTGGCTGGGCGCCGTCGAGCACCGAGACTTCGACGATCGGAACCGCTGATGGTCTGTCCATCAACAGCCTGCTGGCCTCGGTTATGCAGGTCAGAGGTCTGGACTGCCAGACGGCTCAGATCGGGACGGGGTTCGTGGTGGGCGATGGCCTTATTGCCACGGTGGCCCACGTGGTGGCCGGCATCACGGCACCGACCGTGGAGGTGGCAGGAGAGGAGATCACTGTTCAGGTGGTGGGCTTCGACCCGGTAAGCGACTTGGCCCTTCTCCGCCCTCTCCGAACCATCGACCTGCCACCCGCCCTGGATCTAGGTACGGCGGTGGCGGGGGCGCCTGGGACGGCCCTGCTACACGAAGGAGTCAGCGGTCCGATAGCGCTTCCGATAGCAGTCCGTCGACTTATCCGAGCTACTGGAGACGACATCTACGGCCGCCCGGCCGATGGCCGCGACGCTTTGGAGATATCGGCCACCATCCGGACGGGACATTCCGGGGCACCTGTTGTGAATGGATCGGGAGCCGTGGTTGGTGTGCTGTTCTCCCGTCTTCGGGGCGGGGGATCGGTGGCCTATGCGGTACAGGCCGGAGAGCTGTCTCGCCTTCTGGAGGAGACGGCCCACAAGACCACGTCGACTGGCCCTTGCCTCTGACGGAAGCTTTCGAATCGGAGGCGTTGCAAACGTTCAAAGGGCGCCCCGGAGGACGCCCTTTGAACTTCGAAACTGGTTGTGACCGTCAGTCAACCTCGATGTAGATGCACTCCCCTGGACACTCCTCGGCCGACTCAATGGTGGCCTCCAATTGCCCTTCAGGGATCGGAGCAACCGCTTCGGCACCTGCCGGCTCGCTGAGGATCTTGTCGCCGTCCTTGACGTAAGCCAGTCCGTCGTCGAGAAGGGCGAAGACGTCGGGGGCGATCTCCTCGCAGAGGCCGTCACCGGTGCATAGGTCCTGGTCGATCCAGACCTTCATGGATGTCTAGTCCTCTCGTCAGGGACGGACGCTGTGCCCCAATTGGGTCATCAATCGAGAATGAGCGACACAAGATCGGCTATCGAGACGAGGTGGAGTGTACTGATCTTCGTACGCTTGTCGCCGGATCGGGCTCAGGTCATCGGGCACAGGGCTGTGAGCGGTCCGGGGCTAGGGTCGGTACAGGAGGCAGGCGTGGCCGAACTCAGGGGAAGTGACGAGCCGGACGGGTCCGAAAACGCGGCCCCGTGTGACGGGCCAGTTCCGGACGGCCGGGACCAGGAGATGGCTGAATTGCGGCGACGCCTGGTCGACACCCCCCGTCAGATCAGTCGCCTCGAATCTGAAGTCCGAGACGCCAACCGCGAGTTAGCCCGAGCCAACGCCCGTAACCAGAAACTGAACACCACCCTGGAGTCGGCCCGGGAGCGGATCACCGTCCTACGCGACGAGGTGGAGAAACTTTCCCAACCTCCATCGGCATACGGCACCGTGGTACAGCTGAACGACGACGGAACGGCCGATGTCCATTCGGGTGGTCGCAAGATGCGAGTGGCCGTGCACCAGGAAGCAGCCGAGGGTCTCCACCCCGGCCAGGAGGTTGTCCTGAACGAGGCCATGAGCGTGGTAATGGCCCGACGGCATGAGGCCACCGGTGAGGTGGTGACGATCAAAGAGATCATGGCGGGCGGGCGGCGGGCCGTGATCGTCGGCCGAGGAGACGAAGAGCGCGTTGTGGAGTTGGCCGCCGACCTGGTCGGGATCGGCCTGCACAGTGGCGACATTGCGATGCTGGATCCGAAGGCAGGCCTACTTCTCGAACGTCTACCTCGCCCTGAAGTCCAGGATCTGGTGTTGGAGGAGATCCCAGACGTCACATACGAGGACGTGGGTGGCTTGGACCACCAGATCGAGCTAATCGTGGACGCAGTCGAACTGCCGTTCCTGCATCAGGATCTGTTCGCCGAGTACGACCTGCCAGCTCCCAAGGGGATCCTTCTCTACGGGCCGCCGGGCTGCGGTAAGACGCTCATCGCTAAGGCGGTCGCTAATTCGCTAGCCAACAAGGTTGCCGAGGTTTCGGGCGATGCAGAGGCTCGCAGTTATTTCTTGAACATCAAGGGTCCTGAATTGCTCAACAAGTATGTGGGGGAGACAGAGCGTCAGATCCGACTGGTATTCCAGCGAGCCAGAGAGAAGTCCGAACAGGGCTGGCCGGTCATTGTCTTCTTCGATGAGATGGAGTCCCTCTTCCGGACACGGGGTACAGGTATCAGCTCGGACATCGAATCCACGATCGTTCCCCAGTTGCTGGCCGAGATCGACGGAGTCGAGACGCTGCGAAACGTCATCGTGATTGGAGCCTCGAACCGGGAGGACTTGATCGACCCAGCCATCCTGCGCCCGGGCCGCCTCGACGTGAAGATCAAGATTGAACGACCGGACGCCACAGCAGCGGCACAGATTTTTGCCCGCTACCTGGTGGGTGACCTGCCGATCGACGAGGACTCAGTGGAGACCACAGGTGGAGGTGACCGGAATAAGGCGGCCCTGGCCATGATCGACGAGACGGTGTCTGAGATGTACTCGGCAGAAGAGCGCAACCGCTTTCTCGAGGTGACCTACCAAAACGGCGACAAGGAGATCCTTTACTTTCGGGACTTCGCCTCCGGAGCAATGGTCGAAAACATCGTCCGTCGTGGAAAGAAGCTGGCCATCAAGCGTCAACTGGCCGGTGGGAGACGCGGGATCCACGGAGATGATCTGGTCCAGGCGGTACGTCAGGAATTCGCCGAACACGAGGACCTTCCCAACACCACCAACCCGGACGACTGGGCGAAGATCTCAGGAAAGAAAGGCGAGCGAATTGTCTACGTCCGCACGCTGGTTTCCAGGAACGCCGACGAGTCTGGTGGGCGAGCGATCGAGGGCGTGGGAACCGGGCAGTACCTCTGAGTTGACTGGCCGGCGGTCCCGGCGACCTCGAGGGAAGCACCACTAGGGTCCGGCGATGGCCGTCCCCAAGACCCTAGGTATCGAGACCGAGTACGGCATTGTTCACCGGGGAGTCGCCGACCCGAACCCAATTAGCGCCTCGTCGCTGCTCATCAATGCCTACCTGAGTCGCCGAGCCGACCCGGGGAGCGGACCCGGAGCACCGCGAGTGGGGTGGGACTTCGTGGACGAGTCGCCGTCCGTGGATGTCCGCGGCTTTACACCCCTAGACGCCCTGGCACCCGAGATCGAAACCCATCTCGTAAACGCCGTCCTCACCAACGGTGCCCGTTACTACGTTGACCACGCCCACCCTGAACTTTCCACTCCAGAGTGCGCTGATGCCCTCACGGTGGTTCTCCAGGACCGGGCAGCGGAGATGATCCTGATCGAGTCCATGGAGGCGGCCAACGAGGTGCTTCCAGAGGGCGAGGAACTGGTTGTCTACAAGAACAATTCCGACGGCAAGGGGAACAGTTACGGGTGTCACGAGAACTATCTGATGGATCGGGCGACCCCGTTCGGCCGAATCGTTCAGCACGCCACTACCCACTTCGTGACCCGACAGGTATTTACCGGAGCGGGAAAGGTGGGCTGCGAATTGCCCTTCCGGGATCGAGGCGACGTTGTATATCAGGTGACCCAGCGGGCCGACTTCTTCGAGGAGGAGGTGGGCCTGGAAACCACCCTGAAACGACCCATCATCAACACTCGAGACGAACCTCACGCTGACCCGCTTCGGTACCGTCGGCTGCACGTCATCGTGGGTGATGCCAACTTGTGTGAGGTGGCCACCTTCCTAAAGGTGGGAACCACGGCGATCACCCTGGCCATGGTGGAGGACGATTTCCTGGACGGAACGGTGGCCCTCCAGGACCCCGTTCGGGCCATGCAGGCCGTGTCATGGGACACTGATTTGGCTGGCCTACTCACCCTGACCGACAACCGGACTGCAACCGCCCTCGAGCTTCAGTGGGGTCTACTTGAGGCAGCCCAGAAGTACCTCCGGGAGCGGGGAACCGATGCCGTGGGTGGTTCTGTGGCTGATGAAGTGGTGGAGCGCTGGGAGAACGTTCTAACCGGTCTGGAGTCGGATCCCCAGTCGCTGGTTGGTCAGGTGGATTGGATCACCAAGCGTCAGGTGATGGATGGCTTCCGGGAGCGCCACGGGCTGTCGACAGATGACCTCAAACTGGCCGCCCTGGATCTGCAGTACCACGACCTCCGACCCGACCGGTCGCTTTTTGCCCGTATGGGAGCCGAGGTCCTGGTCGACGCCGACGAGGTGCGTTGGGCCATGGACAACCCCCCGGAAGACACGCGGGCCTACTTTCGAGGGCGATGCTTAAAACGGTGGCCGAACCGGATCGTGGCAGCCAACTGGGACTCGATGGTGTTCGATGTCGGCGGTGAGGCCCTCCGGCGGGTGCCGATGATGGAGCCCACACGTGGCACGGTGGACCATGTCGGTACGCTCCTCGACACCTGTGAGACAGTGGAGGAGCTGCTCGACCGTCTCACAGGTTGAGGCGCACGGAGGGTGCAGGAATGGCCGAACGAGAACAGCGACAACGGGAAAGTTCGAACCGTGAGGAGGACGCTGGCGCCGAGTCAGTAGCGCCTGCCTCTACCGAGCGAAGCGAGCGTCTGAAGGGGGAGTTGGACGATCTCCTGGACGAAATCGATGAAGTCCTGGAGACTAACGCCGAGGAGTTCGTGAAGAGCTACATCCAGAAGGGCGGCGAGTAAGCCGACCCGTCGGGCGGGTTAGCCTCCGGGCCGTGACGCTTCCCCTTTTCACCCCTGACGATGATCCGGGACCCAGCTTCGTCGGCCTGCTCGGCCGGCTCGGTGTGGGCACCCCGGACCTATCCGGCCGCATCGATCCAGCGTTGGTCACCCACGGGACCACGGTGGTTGCTGTCCGGTTTGTCGACGGCGTTGTTATGGCCGGCGACCGGCGGGCCACGTCGGGGAACTTCATCAGCCACCGGACAATCGAGAAAGTCTTCCCAGCCGATAGCTATTCGGGGGTGGCCATCTCGGGGGTGGCTGGCCTGGCCATGGAGATGGTGCGCCTGTTTCAACTTCAACTGGAGCACTACGAGAAGGTGGAGGGCAGCCCACTAAGCCTGGACGGCAAGGCGAACCAACTGAGCCAGATGCTAAGGAACCATATGCCGCTGGCTATGCAGGGACTTCCGATCGTGCCCATATTTGCAGGCTTCGACGAAAAGGCCGGAGGGGGTCGCCTATTTCAGTTCGACGGGACCGGCGGCCGCTACGAGGAACGCGATTATGCCGCCACCGGGTCGGGGAGCCTGCACGCCACCACGGTGATCAAGCTCCGGCACCATGACTCTCTCGATCTAGATGGGGCCGTGGACGTGGTCGTTGAGGCGCTCTTTCAGGCGGCGGACGAGGACAGCGCCACTGGTGGACCGGACCCGGTTCGGGGCATCTATCCGATCGTGGCCTCGATCACGGCCGACGGCTTCGAGCGCCTAGACGATCAGCGAGTGTCTGACCGGACAGCGGCCCTGTTGGAACGGCTCGGGGGGGCGTGATGAACCCGACGTCACCTAGGGGATCGGGGATTGTCCAATGACTATGCCTATGTACGTCTCGCCTGAGCAGTTGATGAAGGACAAAGCGGACTACGCCCGCAAGGGCATCGCCCGCGGTCGTGCGGCCATCGGGAGCATCTATGCCGATGGCGTGCTCCTGTGTGCCGAGAACCCGTCCAACACGCTGCGCAAGGTAAGCGAGATCTACGACCGGATCGGCTTCGTGGGTGTCGGCCGATACAACGAGTTCGACCAACTCCGAATTGCTGGAGTCCGACACGCTGACTTCAAGGGTTATGCCTTCAGCCGCGACGACGTGGACGCCCGCTCGTTGGCCAACCAGTACGCCCAGATCCTCGGCCACTACTTCACCCACGAGATGAAGCCCCTCGAGGTGGAGATGCTGGTGGCCGAGATGAGTGAGGAGGACGGGGGAGACCAGCTCTTCCATCTTCTGTACGACGGCACGGTTATGGACATGGCCTCGTTTGTGGTCATCGGGGGCGAGGCTGAGGCCATTCGGGAACGACTGGAGGAGACGTGGAACCAGGAGGCCGGCCTGGCCGACGCGGTAAAGGCTTCGGTGGGTGCGCTGGCCGGACCGGAGCGGACCCTGGTTGGAGACGACCTTGAGGTGGCGGTATTAGCGCGCCAGAGCAGCCGTCGGGCCTTTCGACGGGTGGAGGGCGACGAGCTGGACGCCCTCCTAGCGTGACTCCCGGTATTCCGACGACCTGAGGTCGGACGGTGCAACGCCGGATCTACGGGATTGAGAACGAGTACGGCATCACCTGCACGGTCGACGGTTCTCGTCGCCTCAGCCCGGATGAGGTGGCGCGGTATCTGTTCCGCCGGGTGGTCTCCTGGGGTCGGAGCTCCAACGTGTTCTTGGTCAACGGCGCCCGGCTGTACCTCGACGTTGGGTCGCATCCCGAGTACGCGACCCCGGAGTGCGCATCAGTCCACGACGCGGTGACCCACGACAAGGCAGGGGAACGGATCCTTGAACAGTTGGCGGGGAGTGCGGAAGAACGACTTCGAGAGGAAGGGATTGATGGCGACATCTTTCTCTTCAAGAACAACACCGACTCGGCCAACAATTCATACGGCTGCCACGAGAACTACCTGATCACCCGCCGGGATGACATGTCGGACCACGACGAGGTCCTAATTCCGTTTCTGGTGAGTCGCCAGATCTGGGCTGGAGCCGGGAAGATCTACGAGAACGCCCGGGGTGGTGCCGGGTTCAGCATTAGCCAACGAGCAGCTCACATATGGGAGGGAGTGTCGAGCGCCACTACCCGGTCGCGTCCCATCATCAACTCGCGTGACGAGCCCCACGCTGACGCCGAGCGCTATCGGCGACTGCACGTGATCGTGGGTGATTCAAACATGAGCGAGTACGCGGGGTTCCTGAAGGTTGGAGCGTGCGGACTGCTGCTCCGAATGCTGGAGGAGCCAAGTGTGGTGTTCCGGGATATGACCCTAGAGAACCCGATCCGGGCCATCCGGGAGATAAGCAACGACCTCACCTGTCGCCGAACGGTGAGATTGGCTAGTGGGCGTGAGGTGAGCCCTTTGGATATCCAGCGAGAGTTTCTGGACCGGGCGGTCCGTTTCGCTGAACGGCGTGAGATGTCGCCCGAAGAGGACCAAGTCCTGGCCATGTGGCGACACTGTCTAGAAGGGATCGAACGGGACCCTCTCGAGTTGCGCCGTGAATGCGATTGGGTGGCTAAGTACCACTTGGTGGAGGCCTACCGGGAACGCCACGGGCTTGTCCTGTCTGACCCTCGGGTCCTCCTCTTGGACTTGCAGTACCACGACGTTGACCGGCGGCGGGGGCTCTTTTATCGCATGCAGGATCGCGGGCTGCTGGAACGGGTGACCACGGACCGGGAGATCGCCACAGCCGTGGAGGAAGCTCCTACCGATACCCGGGCCCGGCTCCGGGGGGAGTTCATCCGCCGAGCTAAGGAGCGGCGGCGAGACTTCACGGTTGACTGGGTTCACCTGAAGTTGAACGACCAGGCTCAGCGGACCGTTCTATGTAAAGACCCGTTCCGGTCTGAGGACGAACGCGTCCAGAAGTTGATCGACTCCCTCTGATCACCCCGCCCGGGACGCAGGACACTCGGGGCGGTGGAACGGGCAGACATAGGGTGGGGTGGTGGCCGAAATGATGAAACTGGAAAGGCTCCTGGACCTGGTGGCCTTACTGTTGGAGACAGAACGTCCCCTGAGCCGACACGAGATTAGGAACCAGCTCCCACCCGGCGCTTACGCCGATGACGAGGTGGCCTTCCGCCGGACCTTTGAACGCGACAAGGACGAGCTCCGAGATATGGGCCTTCCCATCTCGGTTGAGACGGTTCCGGGCACCGACCCGCCGTTGGACGGCTACAGGATCCGTCGCTCCGAATTCGAGGCAGACCTTCCGATTCTGGACGCCGAGGAGATGGCGAGTCTGGCGCTGGCCTCGGCCCTGGTCCGCTTCGACGCGGCGCGCCCTGACGTCCCGATTTGGCTGCTTGGTGGAAGTCCGTCGGGCGATGGCCGGGACCGCCCCGCTCCCGTAGCCGAGGTGGCGGATGGGCCATTGGTCCGGGAACTGATGGGAGCCGTTATGGACGGTCGGGTGGTTTCGTTCGATTATCGCGGGGAGCGCCGGACGGTCGAACCCCATCGTTTGGTCTTTACCCGGGGACACTGGCATCTATCCGGCCTGGACCGCGGTCGGGGTGCTGGACGGCAGTATCGGTGCGACCGCTTCGAGGGTCCACTTTCCGTCAGCACCGAGCCGATCACTGTTCCGGCTGCACCCATTGAGGTACGGGAGGACCATGCCTGGCAGTTTGGAGACGGCGATGAAATCGCGGTGGATCTCCTAGTCGACAAGCGACATGTTTCGTGGTTGGCCAGCTTTCTCCGCGGCGCCGAAGTCATCGAGGAGTGCGATGACGGTTCGGTGCTGGTGCGTGAGATGATCCGGGACGCCGCGGCCTTCCGATCCTTCGTCCTGACCTTTCTGGACGGTGCCGAGATCGTGGCCCCGACGTGGCTCCGCGACGAGATGGTGGATTGGCTGGAGGCACTGATATGAGCGGGCTCAGCGCTGCCCAACGGGTTCAGCGACTCCTCGCTCTGATCCCATGGTTGCGGGAGCACCGTCCGGGTGGCGCCACTATCGCTGAGGTTTCGGACCGGTTCGATTACCCAACCGCCGACCTGGTCTCTGATCTAACCGACGTTGTCAACTTCATCTCGGCGGACAGATACCAACTCTTCTTGAGTTTCGACGTGCTCGTGACCGAGGATTGGATTCGAATCGATCGAGACGCCCTGCTGAACAGACCCATGAAGATGGGGAGTGCAGACGTGGCAGCCTTGATGGCAGCGGGACGGGCTGCCGCCATGCTGTTGGGTGATGACCGATTAGGTCCGCTGGAACGGGCCGTGGCCAAACTTGTCGGCACGGAGACCGCCGAGGCCCCAACAGTGGAGCTCCGCCTGACTTCCGGCGGGGAGAAAGTCCTAACCCTCCTGCGGGAGGCCATCCGATCGGGCCGGTGCGTGGAGCTGGACTACTACTCCTACAACCGTGACGAGGAGTCGAGGCGAGTAGTAGAGCCTCACCGGTGTGTCTATGACAGATTTTGGTACCTGACCGCCTATTGCAGGTCGGTAGGAGCTGGACGGGTGTTCCGCCTGGATCGCGTGCGCTACGCCACGCTGACCGATCTGCCATTCACCCCAGCGGAGGAGGCGAATGAAGCAATGGACGGCATTCCCATAGACGGGAGCGTCCCCGAGGTAGTTCTCGAACTGGATTCGGAGGTGCACTGGGTGGTCGACCAGTACCCGCACAGCGCCCTGGATCGCCTGGACGATGGCCGAGTCCGAGTCACCTTGCCAGTGACGGCAGACCGGTGGCTGGAACGTCTCCTGCTCCGCCTAGGTCCGTCGGGCCGGATCGTCTCGGCGCCCGAGGGCCTGGGGGAGGATCTACGGGCCGCCGCTGCAACTCGCGTTCTGTCCCGCTATCGGTAGCGGTGCGCCACCGACCAGCACGGTCTGACGGGTAGGTTCGGTCCGTGCCCGATCAGACACCCGATTTGCCCCGGTCGACCACTGGGTCGGGAGATGAGACGTGGGCTGATGATGTTCTCGCCCGGGCCCGGGCCCGGACGGCGGCCGAGGAGAATGCTGACCCAGAGATGCCAGGATCGCCGCCTAAGGAGGCGAGTGACGGGACATCATCAACATCGTTACCAGAGCCTTCGACCGCCACCTCTAGAGACCCGGGCATCGTGACCCGGGAAGACCTGACAGGCGGACCGACGAGCCAGGTCGAGGCGATCGACGGGACCTTCGTCGTCCCCGATGTAGCCGTTGCCCCCTGGCCACCCAGCGAACTTGCCGATCATCCGGCGCCGGCACCCGGTCCCGAGGTCGATCTGGGAATACCCGGGACGATCCGTTCGGCCCGCCGGACCATCCTGGAATGGGGGGTGGTGCTGATCGGGGCCCTGGCCCTGGCCCTGATCGTTCGTGCCTTCCTCTTCCAGGCCTTTTACATCCCAAGCCCCTCCATGGAACCGACCCTGTCCTCGGGGGATCGAATCCTGGTCAACAAGGTGAGTTACCGACTCCACGACGTGAACCGCGGGGACTTGGTGGTGTTTCACCCGCGGCCGGAGTCTGGAGTAGGCGCTGATGACCTGATCAAACGGGTCATTGCACTCCCCGGTGAAACGGTCACCATAGATGGAGGACGGGTGCTTATCGACGGTGGTCTCCTGATCGAGCCATACCTCCCAGTCCCTGACGGGACGGCGGCCTTCGGAATGGTGCCGTGGTGTGCGGACGAGACCAGCGCCGCGTGCAGGGTTCCCGACGGTCACGTTTTCGTAATGGGGGACAACCGGGGCAACTCCCGGGACAGTCGCTACTTCGGTCCGGTGCCCGTGGATTCGATCGTGGGACGAGCGTTCGTGCGAGTTTGGCCGCTGGGAGGCTTAGACCGGCTCTGACCTACAGCGGTCAGGGGCCGCTGCGAAGGCGCTCCGCCCCGTCTACCAGGCGATCGACGTGATCGCCGAAGATCCCGTCGAGGCGCAACCGGAGAAGTCGGTCGATCTGGCGCGGGTGCTGGGCGTCCCAGCCCAGGCATCGGACGCCGAACCTACGAAAGAGAGACACCAGGCCCCCGCTCCAGTCCGGCTCGGGGAGGTTGACGGCGTCTATTCCGGCGTCCGCCAGATCGGCGGCCCACCGTTCCAACCCCCCAGAGATGCGCTCGAGGCGGGTCGAGTGGACGAGGACGACCTCCGAATCCAGATCACGCCACCGAGCCAAGAGCTCTGGATCCGGATGGCAGAGCCAAAGCTGGTGGAGGGCTTCGTGATCGGAGGCCACGCGGAGGACGTCGGACACAGCCTTCGACTCCTTGATGTCCAACGAAAGGGGGATCCGGGATCCCACCCTGGCGTAGAGGTCAGCCAACGTCGGAACCGCTGGCGGCAGGTCCTGAAGATCGAGGTTAGGAATGGCCCGGCGACGGAACCTCCGGCCGATCCGCTCGTCGTGGTGAAGGACTGGAACCCCGTCCGCCGTGCACCAGACATCACTCTCTAACCCGGTGGCACCCAACCGGAGTGCCAACAAGAAGGCTTCAAGAGTGTTCTCCGGGGCGTGGGCGCGACCTCCCCGGTGTGCAAACAGGAGGGGAGCGGTAGACGGCAGATTAGGCACCCGGCCATCATGCCGGTCAGGCCAGCCGGACGCCGACACCACGACGCCTAGGCTCGAGACAATGGAAGAGTGCCTTCTGCTTTGCGCTGGGGTCCTGGTGGTCGCCGTGACGGCCCTGGCTGTCGTGACGGCTCGCTTGGGCCGCGAGTTGGAGTCCACCGTGTATTCCCTGCACCGGTTCGGGCGACTCGCTGTGGTGGTGGCTGATCTGTCCCGGTCGACTCGCAGCTTGGGGGTAGACACCGCTCGGCTAGGACGTCGGTAGGTTCACTCCATGGGAAACCTCGGGGGTGGCGAACTTCTAATCATCCTGCTGCTGGGCCTCGTGGTACTTGGTCCGAGCAGGCTGGCGGTGGTAGCCCGGCAGTTTGGTCGGGTGGCTCGGGAAGTTCGGCGAGTCGCCACTGGATTCCAGGAGGAAGTCCGGGACCTGGTGGAGGACCCGTCCCTTGAAGCCATAGCCCGTGAGCGGGGACATCGCCTGACCGGACCTACGTCGCCTGAGTCGGCCGACGGTGATGCGGAGGAGGCTGGTGGCTGACACCGAAGAGCGGATGACCCTCATGGGTCACCTCGAGGAGCTCCGCAATCGCCTGATCCGCTCGACACTGGCTGTTCTGGTCGGGGCAATCGTCGCGTGGGTGTTCTACCCGCAGATCCTGGACCTCCTCTTGGAGCCCTACTGCCGTATCCGGGGCGAGTCGGTCGGAGACGGCGCTTTCGGTACGGGGTGCGAGTTGCTGGTCACCGACCCGCTGGAACCATTCGGAGTACGGATGATGGTGGCCGGCTACGGAGGGATCGCTATCGCTATGCCGGTTCTGCTATGGCAGGCCTGGCGCTTTGTGGCGCCCGGCCTACACGCCCGGGAACGACGGTGGGCCGTTCTGTTCGTTGGTTTAGGTGTTCTTCTATTCGTAGCCGGCTGTGGCCTCGCCTACTGGAGTATTCCGCGGGCCTTGGATTTTCTCGTCGGAATCGGTGGGCCGGATCTGGTTAGCGTTTTCTCGCCCGCCCGATATCTGGGATTCGTCGTGAAGATGACCTTGGCCTTCGGAATCGGTTTCCAGTTTCCGCTCCTCCTAATCCTCCTGCAGGTCCTCGGCATCTTGACCCCGGGATCGTTGCGAAGGGTTCGGCGGTACGCCATTGTCGGAATCGTTGCCGTGGTGGCCGTTCTGACACCCAGTGGCGACCCGTTCACCCTGTTGCTGTTGTCCGTCCCCATGGTTGCCTTCTACGAGTTGGCGATCCTGGTAGGAGCGCTAAGAGCCCGTCGCCGCCGACGTGCCGGGTCCGAGTGACCGACGGGCGCCCCTTCGAGCTGGACCGCTTCCAGGTGGAGGCAATGGCCGCCGTGGATGCCGGGTGTTCGGTTCTGGTATCGGCCCCCACCTCCAGTGGCAAGACTGTGGTGGCGGAACATGCCATCGACTCGGCGCTGGCTGCTGGACTCCGGGCTTTCTACACGGCACCCATCAAGGCCCTCTCCAACCAGAAGTTCCGTGACCTGGGGGAACGACTAGGTCACGGAACGGTCGGCCTGATGACCGGAGACCAGGTCATCAACCCTGAGGCACCAGTGGTGGTAATGACCACTGAGGTCCTCCGGAACATGCTCTATGCGAACTCCCCAGCCACCAAGGGGCTCGGATGGGTAGTCCTAGATGAGGTGCACTTCCTGGAGGACCCTTACCGCGGCGCCGTTTGGGAAGAGGTAGTCCTCAATTTGGCCGCGAGCGTAGGGGTCGTGGCGCTCTCCGCGACGGTGTCTAACGCGGAGGAGCTAGGGGACTGGCTCACTGCCGTTCGCGGGCCGACGGCGGTGGTGCATGAGGACCGTCGACCAGTTCGCCTGAAGTCCCACTATCTGGTGGCCGAGCGGAGCCGTCCGCGACGAGTACACCTACTGTCCATCCGACGCGGCAAGCGGCCCAACCCTGATGGGCAGCGGTTCGACGTGAAGGGTCAGACCCGCCACGGGCGGGGAGGGGGCCGGCGGAGTTGGGCCTCGCCTCGTCGGGACGAGGTTCTTGGCGAACTGTCCCGCCACGACATGCTCCCAGCTATCCACTTCATCTTCAGTCGGGCGGGGTGCGACGAGGCCCGCGACGTCATGATCCGTGATGGGGTCAAGTTGAATAACGCCGTCGAGGAACTCGCTGTTGATGCCCTAGTGGACGACCGGCTGACCGACCTGCCTGAGGCGGACCTAGCAGCCCTCGGCGTGGCGGCTTGGCGTGAGGGCCTCCGGCGAGGGGTGGCGGCCCACCATGCCGGACTGGTGCCGGCATTCAAGGAGGTGACGGAGGAGCTGTTTGCTGCCGGCCTCCTGAAGATCGTTTACGCCACAGAAACGCTCGCTCTCGGAGTGAACCTCCCGGCCCGGGCGGTGGTTATCGACCGCCTAACCAAGTTCAACGGCCAGACCCATCAGGTCCTGACGCCGGGACAGTTCACTCAGCTAACTGGCAGGGCTGGGCGCCGCGGCCTAGACGACGAAGGTCATGCCCTGGTCTGCTGGTCGCCCTTCGTTTCCTTCAATCGAGTAGCAGGTCTGGCGGGCAGCCGCGATTTCGTCCTCCGGTCGGCTTTTCGGCCGACCTACAACATGGTGGCAAATCTTGTTCTGGGTAGAACCCGGACCGAAGCTGCTGATCTTCTGTCGCGGTCATTCGCTCAGTTTCAACTCGATCGGCAGGGTGCCGCTATTCATCAGGCCGCGGAAAAGAGAAGACCACCGCCAAGGAAGCGAGACTCCCGACCAGCGACTACCAGTCTCTCGAAACGGATGGAGGCCGCTCTGCGTGTCCTGGAGGCCAGGGGGATGGCTGATGGATGGTCCCTAGAAGACCGAGGTCTTCCGCTGGCCGCTATCCACAACGAGGCCGATCTCTTGATAGCTGAAGCTCTGGACTCTGGGCTCCTGGAAGGCCTAGACCCGGGAATGCTGTCGGCCGTGGTGTCCTGTCTGTCCTACCGGAAGCGTGGGCCCGGCGAACCATCGTCAGTTGAACTAGCTGGAGCCTTTCCGGAACGGTTCAATGGACTATGCACCCTTGCTGCCGGAGTGGCGTCTGCCGAACGAGAGGAGGGTTTAGAGCCGAGCGAACCCCCGGATCCGGGCTTTGCCCACGTGATCTATGCCTGGGCAAACGGAGAAGAACTGGCGGAAGTCCTGAACGGTGCCCTGACCGGGGGTGAGTTTGTTCGAAACGTTCGCCTCGTTACTGACCTGATGAGGCAACTGACCAAGGTAGCCCCACCTCTTCTGGCAGCGACGGCCGAGGAGGCAGGTCGGTGCCTGGACCGGGGAGTAGTGGCACTCGCTATAGGTCGGCCGG
>Ga0209228_1000035_pt1 | contig 57354 bp, 58 predicted proteins | sample METZYME_3_150m_FD_187547 | JGI IMG/M metagenome (GOLD analysis project Ga0209228, IMG submission 187547) | Marine microbial communities from oxygen minimum zone in mesopelagic equatorial Pacific - METZYME_3_150m (SPAdes) (version 2) | ecosystem: Environmental > Aquatic > Marine > Oceanic...
TAATAACTGGGCAATACACCCAAGAGGTAAAAATGCCAAGATTTACTGACAATCAAGATGGTACTATCACTGATAGCGAAACCTCGCTAACATGGCAGAAAAAGGACTCTAGACAGTTGACAGGCCGCTGGATGCACTTGGAAAAGTCACAAAAACTGGCAAAAGAACAAAATGAGACAAAAACTGGAGGTTTTGAAGATTGGCGGGTTCCTAAACTCGAGGACATAAAAACTATTTACGATAAAAGTTTTAGCAATCGAGATTTTGGAAATAACGAGATTCATATCCACGAATACTTTGAAAAAGGAGGCGCTGACTGTTGCTGGACCGACACCATTAACGGAGAAAGAGCGATGATGTTTAGTCTGGTCAAGGGACGCTCAAGCTGGATTAACAAACTTGGGGACGGTCCTTTTGCCGTAAGGCTGGTTCGTGGTGTTCGTCTAGAAAAAGAATAAGTTCAATTCTCATTAGACAGTACGAGTTTGATAAAATAACCAAAGCCCCGTTCCAATGAGAAGAATCGCAAAAAAGCGCTTGAAATTTTGATCAGAAAAATTTTCTAAAATTATCGGGCCCGCTTGTGCTCCTAATACTCCACCTATTGCTAAAAGTCCTCCAGATTTCCAGTCCACATTACCCAACCTTGCGTGTCCAAACAAAGATGAGATAGCAACCATTAAAATGAATACAAACGAGGTGCCAACAGCGACTCTCGCTTCTTTTCCCAACTGAAGAAGAAATGGAACAACCAGAAAGCCACCCCCCAAACCAGATCCAGATGACAAAACCCCAATAATAACGCCAAACATAATTGGAACTATCATAAACTATCTCCTTTTTCTATTTAGCACCCTCTAAGCGATCAACCACAGCTGCACCAATTGAGTCCCCCCAAACATTAACGGAGGTCCTAATACGGTCAAGAAACCAATCAATAGAAAGAAGCATACCAATGCCCTCTAATGGGAGCCCGACTGCCTGTAAAACAATGACCATAGTTACAAGGCCTGCTTCAGGAATACCAGCCGCTCCTATTGCTGCAAGAGTGGCCGTTAAAAAAATCAATACCTGATCCCCTATTCCAAGGTGAATTCCGACCATTTGAGCAATAAAAATTGCAGCAATCGATTCATAAAGAGCAGTCCCGTTCATATTCACAGTTGCACCCAATGGAATAACAAAAAGAGTGGTTCGTCTAGAAATTTTATTTTCCTCTTCAACACATTCAATAGTCACTGGCAAAGTAGCGGCACTACTTGCTGTAGAAAGAGCGGTTGTTAATGCCTGGCTCATATTTTTAAAGTATGTAATTGGATTTTGTTTGGCCACAAAATATAAAATGGCAGGCAATGTTAGCAATGCGTGAATCATTAAACCTAAGATAACAGTAACAGCAAACTTTCCTATCTTGAGTAACTCCGCAAGAAAAAGATCTCCCCCTCCCGCAGCACCTAATTTAGATGAAACTAATGCAAACACTCCCAGAGGAGCAAAATACATTACAAGATGTACAATTTTCATAATAGCAATATTGATCCCATCAAAAACAGAGATCACCAGTTTGCCCTTCTCACCAAGAGTTGTAAGAACACCTCCAAAAACAAGAGAAAACATAATAATCGGTAAGATTTCCATTTTAGCCATGGAGTGAAAAAGATTAGGCGTGACAAAACTTTTGAGTATATCTGTAATACCAATAGATTCTTTCCCAGCTACTTTTTCAGGTATTTCTGTGGTCAGCTCTACTCCCAAACCAGGTTGCATAATATTTACAACAATAATTCCAGCAATTACTGCAATCCCAGAAGTAGATAAAAAATAAATCAGGGTAATCGTTCCAGCCTTACCAACTTTACGAATATCACCCAAACCAGTAATCCCAACAATCATAGATGACACAATAAGTGGGATAACAAGCATTTTAAGAGTATCTAGGAACATTTCTCCGATCCAATCAACTACAAGCATCTCTTTACCAAATATCCAACCGCAAAGTCCGCCCGTTGTAATTCCAATCAACATTAAATAAAGCAATGTATTATTTTTTTTCATAATACCCTTTTAAAATTCTAATATTTTAAGTGACAAAATGAATACGTTAATTAATTACAAATGATAAAATACAAAACAATAGTTCTCAATGAATACATAATCGTTATAATACATTTACTGACAATAATGGACACTTTTAAAGATATACTAATAATATTTTGTAGAACTTTTCATGATACATAAGGAGGTTTATGACTGACACAGCCAAGGTCATCTATCAAGGCAAAACTTACGAATTTCCAGTCGTAGAAGGAACCTTTGGAGAGAAAGCAATCGACATTGGAAAACTTCGGCAAAAAACTGGGCTAATTACTTTCGATCCAGGTTATATGAGCACTGGTTCTTGTAAAAGTTCCATAACTTTCCTAGATGGTGAAAAAGGTATTCTTTTATACCGCGGTATTCCAATCGATCAACTAGCAGAAAAAAGTACTTTTATTGAAACGGCCTATCTTCTTATTTATGGAATTCTACCCAACTCAAAACAACTTATGGACTTCAACCATCAGATTACTCACCACTCGATGGTTCATGAATCGATTAAAAGATTTTATGACGGTTTTCCTATTAACTCTCACCCTATGGCCGTATGTAGCGCAGTTGTAGGATCTCTAGCAACTTTTTATCAGAATGAACTAAACGTACGCGATGAGCATGAAGTAGAAATTGCTATTCATCGGCTTATGGCCAAGTTACCTACTATTGCAGCATACAGCTATAAAAAGTCTATTGGCCAACCACTTCCCTATCCAGACAACTCTCTTGACTATCCGACTAATTTTTTAAAAATGATGTTTGCTACACCTTGCGAGCAATACCAAGTAGACCCTGTGGTCGCTAAAGCCCTAGAAGTCCTACTGATTCTTCATGCAGACCACGAACAAAACTGCTCTACTAGTTCTGTCCGACTAGTGGGTAGCTCTATGTGTAATCTTTTTGCTTCAATATCTGCAGCTATATACGCTTTGTGGGGACCACTTCATGGCGGGGCCAATCAAGCAGTCATCGAAATGCTACAAAAAATTTTTGAAGATGGAGGTGATGTTAAAAAATACATAAAAAAGGCAAAAGATCCAAATGACCCCTTTCGCTTAATGGGTTTTGGCCATCGTGTATACAAAAATTTTGATCCAAGATCAAAAATTATTAAAACCATGGCCGATAAAGTCTTAAAGAGTTTATCCAACAACGAACCTTTATTAAACATTGCCCTTGAATTAGAAGCCATTGCCCTCAAGGATGAGTACTTCATCGAGAAAAAGCTTTATCCTAATGTGGATTTTTATTCTGGCCTCATCTATAAAGCGATTAATTTTCCAGTCAATATGTTCCCTGTGATGTTTGCTATGGGGCGCTTGCCGGGTTGGATTGCACAGTGGAAGGAATTACAAAATGATGATGATTTTCGAATAGGCCGTCCTAGGCAAATATATAATGGCACAAAAACTAGAGACTATATACCTATTGAAAACAGATAACACCCCTCAAACTGGTTCGATGGTGCAGCGAAATGGAAACTGTTCTAAGGCAGCAGCCGTGTGAACCTGTTCTACTTTAAACTCAGCCTGCTCAAGAGGTAATGTTTCTACATGAGCCGCTCCTTTAAAATGAATCTCATACATCAACTTCTCAGCCGTTGTGTAATCCTTGCGAAAAAGATTAGTGAGCATGCGAATAACAAATTCCATTGTTGTCACATCATCATCCCACATAATCACTTTATAAAGAGGGAGGTAGGTCTTGCTAGTATGTTCATCCTCTTCTCTTTCTTGCTCAATATCAGGCAGAACTTCTGGCAATGTTTCTACATTCATAACAGTAATCTATAAGGTATTTTTCAACCTAACAACCAAAAAATACTACAAAAAAGTTACACATCAAAAGTCGAAAGCGGAGGATCCTTCCAGATATTTAGTTCCTGAGTTTCATCTAGCTCAACTGCCGGATACTCAACTGAATAAGGTGGGGTGTTTTCGCATTCGAAATCAACTTGGATCTTTTGGAGAGACCAAGCCCCCTTTTCAGGCCCAACTAATGTCATTGAATGAGCTACACTATTAACATTATAACCACCTTCAAGTACTTCTCCAGGATTAGTACCTCCAGTCAAGTCTTCAAGAGGTAATACATGACTATTAAAACAAAACCGCGCAGGCTCTTGTATTCCTTTGCTTCCAGTTTCTATTCGAATTCTAAAATTGTTCAACTTGGGCATAATATTTTTCTTCCTTAAAAATATGGATTTAACCCGGCCGCGTGATCCGTTTCATCAAAAATAGCTCCGATCTGGGGAACAAATTTTCTAAATGAACCATGAATCCCCTCTTTCAATGTCAGATCAGCAGAACTACACCCTTGGCACCCTCCTCCCATCTTGATAGTAATTGTATTGCCTTTAATTTTTTCCAAAGTGATAAGTCCGCCATGCCCGGCAACTCCTGGGTTTACTTCTTCATTAATCGCTTTTTGAATTCCTTCTTGTATTTTATCTTGACTGGGCATTTCACTAATTATCTTCTGTGAAATAAGCATACCTCCTTCTGTCAGCAATTCACGTAAAGTTGTACCAATTTCTTCGCCTAAGGGCTTCCAGTCATACATATTTTTATCTTTTCGAGTAATTGTAAGTGTGGCTTCATTAACAAGAACTGATTCCACATCATCCAAGCTAAATAAACGCTCTGCTAATGGAGAACCTTCGGCACTTTCAAAGTTAGGAAACCACCAAGAATGGCCCGAAAAAAGAGGGCGATTAAGCATAAAAAGGCATTGATCACCGGTCAAAGATGGCTGAGCTTTTATTAAAATTTTATTTTCGTCTTTCGGTGGAAATATATCATCGGAAACAGCGGGCACCCTTATAACCTGTCGCACAACAGGTTCTGGCTCAGAAAAAGGTTTGTCATCTTTGACTGGCTCAGAAATCATGTTGGTTATATCATCTGTATCATTTCCTTGCTCAGGTTTCTCGACATCGGGAACCTCACCGGAAAAAATATTTTTAATCCTTGTAATTATATTCAAAAAATCCTCCTAAACTTAAGAATCCATAATAAAACTTATGATCTTACTACTTTACTAAAAAACTATATGATGCGCTATTCATAAAAAGGAAGCAGAATAAGTCTAACCTACTGTTAATTAAATATTTTTGAGTTATCCAATCTAATCGTCCTAGATTAAATACTATCAATCTATTTTGGTTCCAACTAGACCTATACGATAAGGAAAGTGCCGATTCACTGTAAATTTTTTCACGCCTGCCTCCTCAGCCATTTCAACCATCTCATAGGGGGTAAATGCATTCATAACTGAAACCGGACCATCATAACGGGTAATGCGGTTTTTTGTAATTAAACGAGTCAAAATTACTATAAAAGCATATGCTATTCTGCTTCTGTGAAGGTCATTTATAATAAAACCGCATCTCCCAACAAGGTCTGCTGTCCGTATAATGCTTACTGCCTGTTTTCTTGTAAAATGGTGCAATGATAAATTATTCATTACAATATCAAAGCTATTTTCACCAAAAGGAATAGAATGAATGTCACCTTGAATCAGGTGAATTTCTGGATAGCCTTTAGTTTTTTCATGAGCATAGTTGAGCATCTTTAAGTTTATATCTAAAGCTACAACTTTGATTTTTATATTTAGCTGTCGTGCCATATCAACCACAGCGACAGGTTGATCAGCAGACCCAGTACCCAGGTCCAAAACAGAGAACCCTTTGTCCAGTCTTTGTCTCTTTGCAAATTTTTGGAAGTAATGAAGAAGGACTTTGTAACCACCGAGGTACTTATTAACTAATCGAATATCTTCAAGGCTATCTCTAACTTCATCAAAAGCAGCCTCATCCAAGTCAAGTAATTCGGGTTTTAAATTACGGGGAGGGTAAGAAAAAAACATGCGTCACAGAGTTAGTAACATTAATCCTTAAAAAAATAATAGAGCTCGCCATTAGTAATTTTTCTCTTAACTAGACTTTCTGTAATATTTTTAAAAATTCCACGAGTCATTGGAAAGAGCATTAAAACACCTAAAGAATCTGTAAGTACGCCAGGGGTTACAAGAAACATTCCAGACAAAGCCATTACGGAACCATTAAGCACCTCATCACCCGGAACACTTCGAGATCTCAAATGCCATTGCATTTTTTCAAAGTACTCTTTCCCCCAACTTCGCCCGATAATGTTACCCACCAAAAATGTAAACATTATCAGCGATAAGGTATTGATAATACTAATATAACCACTCACAACCGTCAGCAGGTATACTTCGCAAAGTGTACCAACAGCAAAAAACAAAACTACAGCTAACGACATAAATTTATCACCTCGAAAACATAAAAAAAGTGGTGTACAACCTACACCAGTTAAATCAACATATCATGCACGAATTCACTGTCAAGGTTCTAATTTTGACTAGGCTTGGCACATGGATTAATTATAATTATATATTTTTTTAGTTAAGGCTATTTCATGTAAAAATTCTAATAACAAATCAAACTGATCGTCAACCAGGAATTGCGCCATATTCTGTTTATTGTTGCTATCCACTCCATGTATTTCTATGAACCTTTCTTTAAACCTATCCTGCTCATTATCTAATCCAAAATTAAATTGGGCAAATAAAGACGTGCCTTTATTGCCTCCTACCTTGTTAATCGAGTGACAAAATAGACAATTATCCTTAAAAAGATCTAATCCGATCTCTGTAGCTGGGTTTCCATAACTAAGAGACCGCAATGGGGCGTAATAATCAGCTAATTTGACAAAGCGCAACTCATTGATATTTGCAGTATAAAAACGCTCAGAGAATGGAGGGCTTGCGTGATTTGGCACCACAATTATTAATGGCTGAAGCCATACAGGTCGATCGGCCCCTTGAGACAATTTAATTTTTAATGCAATTTGAAGATCGTATTTTTTTATATCATTAATTGAGATTACTCCCTGATAATCATCAGCGCAATTAAGAATAATCGCATCTAAACTCTTATCCGTATTTTTTTTTTTCAATACATCATAGAGGGAAATTACCTGCAGCCTTGTATTCTCATAATTAAACCCTCGATCAAAATAATCACTAGAAATCCATTTCCTCTCGAGGGAATCAAATATTGGGTCATTTAGGGTTATTTGAATGATCCTCTTATCTTCTTTATTCATTAAAGATCCATTTAGGAGGGAAGTATCAACACAAGATAATGTCAAAGAAACAGGTAAAATGATCATTAAAAAAGATATAAATATACCTTTTACCAACCGAAGCCTAAGTTTTAATAAATTCTTCAATTTAAAAACAACTTTAACCATAAAATATGTTAATAGTCTGTTCATAACTTGTGATATAAAAAATAAGAGTAAAATCAACTAATTAATTATATAATACTCTGAAATAATTTTCGGCCAACAGAATAGCAAACAAGTTATATAAGGATTTAAAAATGAGACAGTTTGTTTTTTACTTAGCTTTATGTTCTTTATTTATTTTTGCAAAAAACGCCGATGCACACCCACATAAACTAGGTGAAATAAACCATGGGCAATCATTGGAAACTTATAATATCAAGATAGATATCTCTGACAACCAAAACACATCAGACCAAACAATTCCTAATATCAAAGTAGCAGATAAAGACAAGAAAGAATTATCAGAAAAGGAATTAAACAAAACTAAAATAGTACAAAAAAATAACCAAATAAAAACACAACAAAAAAATAAACAGTAAATGTCTATAATGTCCGACACGCTTCAAATCAAACCAGAAAAAATGGATTTTCGCGCATACTCCATTTCATGGAATCTAACTAAGCGTTGCAACCTAAATTGTGATCACTGCTATCTAGATGCCGATTTCCGTGGAGGTTTTCGCTCTGATGAACTTGACACAAATCAATGCAAACGAGTTATCGACCAAATCGCTGAGGTCAATCCAAATGCATTCCTTATCCTTACCGGCGGCGAACCTTTATTGCGTCCAGATATCTATGAAATTATTCGTTATGCAGCAGATAAAAAATTTATGGTCGTATTAGGTACAAATGGAACTCTAATCAACAAAACTAACGCCCAAAAAATTAAGCAGGCTGGCGCGCACGGTGTAGGAATTAGCATCGATTCAATGGAAGCAGCCAAACACAACAAATTTCGAGGCGTTTCCGGTGCTTGGGAACAATCCATGGAAGCCTTCAGAATACTAAACGAAGTTGGGGTGGATTTTCTTATTCAAATGTCAGTCTCAAACATGAATTATAAAGAAATTCCAGATGTAGTAGCATTCACAGAAAAAATAGGAGCAATTGCATTTAATTTATATTTCTTAGTATGCACAGGAAGAGGTCAAGGGAATACGGATATTTCTAATGAGTCCTATGAGGAAGCACTCAAAATGCTTTACGAACAACAAATGAAATACAAAGGGCGCCTGATGATCAACTCTAAATGTGCCCCACAGTACAAACGAGTTGTTTATGAAAATGATCCAGATTCCGTATATACGCGTACCTACTCAGGGGGTTGCCCAGCTGGAACTCATTACAGCAGAATCTCACCCGAAGGTAATATGACGCCTTGCCCATTCATTGAGGAATCTATTGGAAATTTAAAAACATCTTCATTTAAAGAACTATGGGACAACTCTCCATTAATGATTCAATTACGTGATCGCAAACAATTAGAGGGAAAGTGTGGAACTTGTGAGTTTTCTTCTATGTGCTCTGGGTGTCGTGCCCGAGCCTTTGCAGAGTCAGAAAATTATATGTCGGAAGATCCTTCATGTGACTACGAACCTGGAAAGCACGGAGGAAAAGAAATTACTCTCAAGGTGGAAGATACACTAGGGCTAGAAGTTGAATATCACACTCAATGGACTCCCGAAGCCAAAGAACGGTTAGAAAGAATTCCTTCCTTTGCAAGAGGGATGGTCGTAAAAGGAATTGAGAGATTTGCTGAAGAAAGAAATATTACACTTATTAACGAAGCGGTTGTAAAAAAATCAAGGGAAGAGATGATCGAAAAACGAGGCGCGATGTTTCCTTTTCTAAAAAAATTCATCAACTCAGAAAAATAAAAAAACTACAACTACAATTCTCAGCTACCTGACCTACTAAGTTCACCAAAAAGCTATTTTTTTTTATATAGATCGCTTACACGTAATCCACCACGGTCTTCATTTTCAATCTGTGTTTGTCTAGAATCTTCTAGATCTTGTTTACCAAGTGCCTCGGACACTTCTATTTGATAATCTTTAACTTTTCTATAAAGAGGATGCGTGATATCTAATTTTAGGTTCGATAACGCTGCAGTAAACTCACCCGTCCCATCGGGAGTAAGCTTGCATACCAGTTCCCCTGAATCATCATCACGAAAAACGTCAAGTACGGTAAGGGGAGTTTTATTCTTCACAACAAACCCCATTTCACGGAGCAATGTTAATACAGCTCCTTTTCCATAGACTCTCAAAGGTAGACATTTTAACAAATCATTTAATAGTAGCTGTGCACTCATAAAAGATATCTGCAAAAATTTTTAAGAAAGTTTTCTTATCTTTCCGTTAGGAAAATATATAACTAGCGACACTCTAAAAAACAGCCTAACAAGTGGACGGATTCCTCTGGAAGTCTAATAAGTTTTTAAGCATAATATCAAATTAATATTTAGAAGATATGTTTAAAAGCTCGCAATGTAATACTAACTTAAGGAAACAAAATGGAAAAGATTTCTATTCTTGACTTCATTAAAAACTTGCCTTTTTTTGCAGATTTTACTGAAAATGAAAAATCCTCACTTTTGAAGGAAGAAGGTATTTTTGAAAAATATCAGGAAGGGGAAACTATCATCAAACAAGGAGCAACTGAATCTTGGCTTTACGTAATTCTGCAAGGAAAAGTAGGTCTTTATAAGTCAATAGATGAAGTTGTGGACGACGGAAGGATCTCTCTTAAAGATAGCGAGGAAATTCTGGTAAAAGAAATTGAAATAGGAGCGCTATTTGGAGAAATCTCTTTAATAACTGATCGGCCAAGGAATGTCACGGCTCGTGCCACATCGAACGATGTGTCAGTTATAAAAATAACAAAATCAATCCTAGACAACTTTGAAAAATCAATACAAATGAAAATTCAGAAACAGCTTATTTTAAAACTTGCAGAAAACTTGGATAACATGAATAGTGAGTGCTTTAAATTAAAATCCCTTATTAAACAAAAATTAAAACCTAATAAGACATGATCCCAGCTAAAGTATTATATTCTCATCAATTAGCCTATTTAACAGCCGAGAACATTAATATAATTAGATAATTTTTGCATCTCAGCATGGTTACCCTAATTTTACCCACGGTTAACGATGCGAGAGCAGAACGGGAATTTCATTCAAATCCTAATCTTTCGGCTCACATTGCCTTTTCTCGGTCATCATCTGACCCCTAGCAACCCGCCTCAAAAAACTCTACTAATAAAACATAAAATGGACTAATCAGCCTAAAACCTCAGGAATATGACTTTTCGAGGGTAGTTCCTATAACTTTCTCACCAACTACTGCTCATAGCTAATCACACCTATATTAAGCTAAATCTACCTAAATCCCTTTTTCTATAAAGGATTTTCTTGATTTTTCCGAAAAGAAAGTGTGGATTTGACCCACTGGGGAGATCAGAAATGGCATATCAGCTAGAAGTAGATAAATCTACTTTAAAAAATTTCCGAATATTAAAACAGAAATGGTTTTGCAAGATATTTACTGGAGCTACTGCTAACCCCTAATAAAACATCAAGTTAATGTTTTAAAAACTTAAATTATCTTAGCCCCGTGTATAGAATTATTTCAAGTTTAAACTTAATTTTCATCCTTGTAATACTGACTTTAACTTCGATCAGTGCTCGTGCCTGGATGTATCCCGATTATCCAAGTAGAGTGGATGGGAAAAATCAAATTAGTTCTAGTAGAGAAGTAACAAATCTTGCAATTAGTCGTCAAAGCCTTAAATCTCAGAATATCGATAAGGTTGTCGGGAGTAATTTGTTCAGAAAAGAAAGAAAAGAGTATCAACCCCCAGCTCTTGCAGAACTAGAACCGACCCCAAAATCAGATACTCCACCTCCTGATCTTACTCTTCGGGGTGTAATGCTTCTAGGAAACACTAAAGTTTGTATTTTAGAAGGATCACATTCCGTGACAATAGATGGGAAAGTAGAAAGCACCCCTATCAAGCGAAAGGGATATCATCTTGGCGATAAAATCAGTGATTATAAAATATCAAAAATAACAAAAAAGGAAGTAATTCTGAATAATCCTGCAGGACAAATAATTACGCTAAAGTTAAATAGTGGCATGACCAGTACAGATGAGACATCAAAGTTCACAAAACGTAAATCGGATGAGACATCAAAACCTAAACAACCTAAGTCAAACATAACGAGTAGCCGGCCGATTATAAAAAAAAGCCCTCAACCGACTCCACGGATTTCTGGTAGTCGATTAAGCCCGCTGCCAAAACATATTTCTGGTATGTAAAACAATATGCTTAAAAAATCAGATCCTATAGAACGACTACTATTGCGGAACAATACGTTTACCGAAAAAACCCTCGGAGAAATAAAAGCGAATCAACTTCAAACAGGGTGTTACTTGGGTAAAACACTTGTAGACCATGGTTATATTAACGCAGACGCCTTAATGGAAACTCTGAGTAAAGAGTTGAGATTGCCTTTTCTCAGCTTTGAAGATTACCCAAAATCTCAATTGCCAATAAAAGGAATAAATATTTCTGAAACTTTTTTAAAAGAAAAAACAGTATTTCCTATTAAGTTAAAAAATGACACTTTAACGCTAGCAGTGTTCGACCCCTTCGATCTGCATACAATAGAAAATCTAAAAATTTCACTCGGGAAAAACATCAAAATACTTTTGAGTACTGAAGAAGTAATTGTCGAGGCAATAGAAACATACTATGGCGCAGGCGAATCAATGATGGATCGGATGATCGAGGATATTAAAGATGATAAAAATAATTTAACTGAGGATGATCAAGATACAGAACATATACGAGACATGGCATCGGAAGCACCTGTAATAAAATTGGTGAACCACATAATAAGCAAAGCCACTGAAATGGGATCAAGTGATATTCATCTGGAGCCATTTGCAGAAGATTTAATACTCCGTTACCGGATAGATGGCATTCTACATAGTTTTGAAGCTCCACCTAAAAGGTTAAATTCTGCACTTTGTACTCGAATAAAGATCATGGCAAAACTGGATATTTCAGAACGTCGGCTACCTCAGGATGGTCGTATAAAATTAAAGCTACAAGGAAAAGATATTGATATGCGTGTCTCTACTCTACCAACGCTTTACGGAGAAAGCATAGTGATACGTATTCTTGATCGCGGGAATCTTAATGTTAATTTAGAAAAAATGGGATTCCCAAAGGAACAACTTGAAGAGTTCCAAAAATTAATTCAGAAACCTTACGGGAAATTGCTGGTAACGGGTCCCACTGGTAGTGGTAAAACAACAACTCTTTATGGAGCTTTACAAAACATAAATACCTCAGACAAAAAAATAATTACAATTGAAGACCCCGTCGAATATCAAATGAGAGGCATTAATCAGATCCATGTAAAACCACAAATAGGGCTAGATTTTGCAAATGGTTTACGTTCAATTGTTCGCCAGGATCCTGATGTAATAATGGTGGGAGAAGTTCGTGATGCACAAACTGCAGATGTTGCTATTCAGGCAGCACTAACGGGGCATCTTGTTTTTAGCACAGTTCATACAAACGATGCGGCAGGAGCTATTACGCGCCTATTAGATATGGGTGTGGAAAACTATCTAATATCATCTGCGCTTATTGGTGTACTGGCTCAGCGACTAGTTCGTGTAATTTGTAGAAAGTGCATAGAACCTATCAAGGTCTCTTCAATATTAATTTCCGAAATGAGAACGCATGAACAAGGTAGCATTAATACTTTCCATGGAAAAGGATGTAAAGAGTGCAGTGAGACTGGCTTTCGAGGTCGAATAGGTATTTATGAGTTACTGGTGGTGGATGATTCAATACGACAACATATTTTAAACAAATCAACTTCCCAGGAAATTCGTGAAATGGCACGCAAGAAGGGAATGACTACTTTACGCGAGGATGGGTGGAAAAAAGTCGCTGAAGGGATCACCACAGTCGAAGAGGTATTGAGAGTCACAATAAGTGAGCAAACTTAGCACACAAACTGTCTCATAGAGTTTTTTAGCATCTAGATACAATTTATATTATGAATATTTTTTATTACAAAGCAACAGATCGGTCGGGCAGATCTATTGAAGGTAATCTAGAGGCACCCGACTACCAAAATGCTGTTACTCAATTGCGTAGACTTAATTATTTACCCATTAAGGTAACAGACAAACAACCAAATAAAAGTTTTCACATTAAGCGCCCACTTCAAATAAAGAGTTTGCGAAATAAAATATCTACAAAAGATTTGGTCTCTATAACACAGCAACTGGCTACGCTTGTTGATTCAGGAATTACCCTTGATAAATCACTATCGATTCTTGTGGATCTGGTAGAAAAACCACAAGCTAAAGAGGTTTTTAATAAAATTCACCAAAAGGTTCATGCTGGAAGTTCATTCGCTGACGCATTAGCGGAGTTTCCAAAAGTTTTTTCAAAGTTATACATTAATATGATTAGAGCAGGTGAAGCAGGTGGAACATTAGCGCCTTCTCTTAATAATGTTTCTAGTTTTCTTGAAAAAAGTGAAGAGCTAAAAGCCAATATAAGATCTGCCATGATCTATCCATCAATTCTTTCATCTGTTGGTGGCTTTGCAATACTAATTCTGTTTACGGTGGTAATTCCTAGGTTTTCCAAGTTATTTGATGAATTAGGTTCAACATTGCCTCTCCCCACAAAAGTAATGTTATTCCTGAGCACTTTTATAACAGATCACTGGTTAGCTATCATGATGGTATTAGTCCTGCTAGTGGGAATTTTTATTTATTATATTAATCAGGAAAAAGGCCGTCTGCATTGGGATGGTATCATTTTAGGACTTCCCCTATTTGGATCTTTAGCACAAAAAATAGAAGTATCTCGTTTTAGCAGAACTATGGCCACTCTATTATCAAGCGGTGTAGCTATTCTTGGAGCATTGAACATAACACAAGCAATACTAAACAATCGTATGATAGCCGCTACTATGGGCCAACTTCGGCAAGGTCTAAAGGAAGGAAATGGCTTTTCAAAGCCACTTCAGCAAACTGGGGTCTTTCCGCCCCTTGCAATACATATGATAACGGTGGGAGAAGAAACTGGAACGCTTGATAAAATGCTTACCAAAGTTGCAAACACATATGATCGAGAGGTTGAAAGATCGATCAAACAGTTAATCTCACTCATAGAACCCTTGATGATTCTTGGCATGGCTTTAGTAATTGGTTTTATAGTTATCTCTATGTTGTTGGCAATATTCAGCATTAACGAAATAAACTTTTAACAAAAAATAATCTTTAATTAGAGGAACAAGTCTCGCATGAATAGATACCTGAAATATTTAAAAACAAATCCACAGTCTGGGTTTACTTTAATAGAACTACTCGTAGTCATGGTCATTATTGGACTTCTTGCTGCTTTAGTTGTTCCAAAATTTTTTGGACATGTAGACAAGGCAATGCAACAGGATGCTCAAGCTCAAATCGAGTTGCTTGGCCAAGCTCTCGATTTATACCGCCTTGAAAATCACAAATATCCAAATACTGATGAGGGCCTTCAAGCAATTGCCTCATACCTCAAAAAAGAAGTCCCAATGGATCCATGGGGTAATAACTTTGCGTACACCTCACCTGGAGAACACGGAGATTATGATCTGATTTCTTATGGGGCAGATAGCATTGAGGGTGGTGAAAACAATAATAAAGATATTGTAAGTTGGAAGTGATGTGGCTAAAAAAAAGTTTAAAAAAAAATTGTTGCTTGGGTTTTACTTTACTTGAATTAACGATAGTTATGTTTTTTATGGCACTTATTGCGGGTCTAAGCACGCCCTTTGTTATGTCAACGTTAGATCGCATAGAACTCCAAACATCTGCACGTAAAGTTGCTTCTACGCTACGATACGCAAGAAGCGAGGCTATCACCTCTAAAAGACCGGTCATGTTTACGGGAGATCTAATTCGAAATAGTTTTTGGGTAACCAAAGTCGATGCAAACAAAAGTCCGAAAATAAAACACTTAACAGACCCCATTCAACTAACTCGCTTTATAGGTGAAAATGAAAACAGCTTATTTAGAGATGGAAAGTTCATGGTCACTTTCTTTCCTCAGGGAAATTCAAGTGGGGGATTAATTAGTATAAACATAAAAGAATCTAGAAGTTTGGAAAGTTATTATGACATCAATGTTGATCCCATTACCGGACAAACAAAGATTAAAAAAAAATGACGACGGGTTTTCTCTTCTTGAGGTGATTGTCGCCCTCGCAATTATGGCGATAGGCTTTGTGACGGTTTCACAATTATTCTCTGGAAGTATTCGTTCCGTCAGTCTTTCTGAGCAATATCTTAAAGGTACTACCCTGGCACATTCAAAACTAGGAGAACTTGAAGTCAGCAACTACAGTGTTTCTGCGTTTGAGGGAACTTTTCCTGACGAAAAAAAATATCGTTGGGAACTGCAAATAAAACCACATACTTCTGCACTAAACAACAAAGAAAATAATATTCTACTTTCGGAAGTGACTTTGAATGTCCTTTGGGAAGATAAAGGAAAAACTCATGATATTGAATTAAACACTATAAAAGTTGATGGGGAATTGCATCCGAGTGCAGACGCATTATTAGCCAAATCTTTTGGAGGTGGCCCTGGATCTATACAAGCAAGTGAAAATGAAAGTGAAAGCGAAGATTCCTCTGCAGATGAATCTACGCCTACTCAAAATATTTCTGGTAGTAGCAATAGCTATAACAACTATATTAGCGGAGCAATCACTAATCATGTTTCTGGAAATTAATCTATGAAATATTTACGCGGATCAAATCAGGGCTTTACGCTATTGGAACTAATTCTTTCTTTGGGAATTATAGGATTCATAGTAGCTCTATCTCTTGGTGCTATTAGGCTTGGAACGTCCGCACAAGAAGCTGGCCAACTAAAAATTGACACCTTTCAACGTTTAAGACTAATTCAAAATCAGCTAGGACAAAAAATAAAATCTAATTATCCAGTATTTATGTTTAGAGAAAAAACTCTTTTCACTTCACAAAATTCACAAGAAAAACCAGAGAGATTACTCTATTTTGAAGGCAAAGAAAATTCTCTACGCTTCGTAACTTTCTCCTCAACCCTCACAAGTCAGGGGAAATCACCATGGACTCATGAAACAACTTTTTATCTTGGTCAACACCCTATATCGGGAAAATCTGGAATTATTATGGCAGAGAAAACAGTAGCACCCAAAAATTCGACCGGTGTTGTATTTAAAAAAATCGACCGAGATCGTTTTTTCTTACTAGCCGAAGATATCGATTACCTTAAATTCCGCTACTACCAAATAAAAAAATTAAGACCTGCTGATAACAAACTCCAGTTAGATCAATCAAAAAAATATGAAGGGAAATGGGTGACGCGCATTGGACATAAAGACTTTAATAAAAAACCAGGGGAACTAACAGAAGAAAAACAGACCCGCCTTCAATTTGAAAAAAATAATAGAATGACTCTGCCTAGAGCCGTCGAAGTTTCATTAGGCTTGAAGGAAACAACTAGGTCTGGTTTAAAAACAGAATCAAAGGTGTTTTTTTCACCTCCCATGATAGTTCCTCTTTATTCTGGAATGAGATTTGCACTATCAAATGACCGTGATGAAAATATTTAAACTTTATAACAATGAAAGGGGAGTTGCACTGATGGTGGTGTTATGGGTTTTGGTTCTCCTTATGGCTTTAGCCACAGAATTCGCCTATTCCATGAAAGGAGAAGTCAATACAACTCGTAACTTTAAAGAAGACATCCAAAGTTACCATCTTGCTAAGGCTGGTGTTCACTTAGCAATGGCTGAAATCCTTTCCCCATCAAGCTTTCATGCGTTGCAGAAGGATTTTGGATTAATAATGGGCCCTTCAAATAAAGAACTCAGAAACGACTCAACCGAAGTAGATCAAACAACATATCGGCCCTCTATACGCAAAGAAATTGAATTTGGACCGGGGATAATTACTTATACCCTTGAAGATGAAAACCGTAAGATTCCTATCAATAAAGCACCACTAAATACATTAGTCAAGGTTTTGACAACTGTAGGGGTCGAATCAAAAAAAGATAAAGATATTATCGCTAACTCAATACTTGATTGGATAGATTCTGACAAAAACCATCGATTAAATGGCGCTGAAAACGACTTTTATCAGGGTCTAAATCCCCCATATTTTGCAAAAAATGCACCTATAGAAAACCTTGATGAATTAGCAATGATTCGGGGAATAGATGAAAAAATTTTATATGGTACCGATCAAAATAAAGGATTAATAAATTACTTTACAACATACAACGTAAAATCGGTTAACCCTAATACAGCTTCACAAAACATACTTTCAATAATCTTTTCTAAATCTCAGGCAAAGTCAATAATAAAAGAACGCGAAGAAAAGGGTTTTTATGACAATTCAATATCTGATTACTTCAGAATACGATCTACAGGAAAAATCAAGGGAAGTCCAACAAATCACACTATCAACACGGTAGTTCAAAAAATTTTTGACAAAGAAAACCCAATAATTTTAACCCATTATTGGAACGACAATAGCTTTAGAAACTTCTAAAAATCTGAGTAAAAAAGTAACCAATGAACAGCTTTTATCTCGAAAAATCACTTGGAATTGACATTCGTGAAAACTCGGTTTGCCTAACCTTGCTTGGGAAAACCATAAACCGCGTTGATGTATTGGCATGCGAATACATACAAATCCAACCATTAACTAAAGGAAGTGAAAAAGCCGAGTCCATTTTTCTAGAAAAAATAAATAGCTTTATAATCGAACATGATGCTTGGACAGAAAATGTAATTGTCTGTATTCCTCGCTCCAAGCTTACACTCCAATCATTTGAACTTCCATCTCCAGACCTTAAGTCTGTCAATTCTATGATGGGGTTTGAGCTAGAGAGACATTTCTCATCAAGTATAGAAAATTTTTATTATTCAAACTATATAACCAAAAAAGAAACTAATCAATTTCATATCGCATGCGCCGCAATCAACAAAGAAGTTGTCTCCTATTACGTGAGTTTGCTTAAAAAGCTAAATCTTAATGCCTCGGTGCTCGACATTTCTACATTCGCTAATCTAAACCTATTGCACTCAAATGGTAAATACAAAAACACACTTTCAGTTTTGATCGACCTTAGTTCTAACTTTCTTGAGATTTCTATAATCGCGAATCAAAAACTGGAGATTTCCAGAAATATTAGTATTGACGAGGCGGGATATCAGGAATCGTTTCTTAATCAAGAAAACCAAGAGAAGTCATATCAAAACATATCAGAAAAACTTACACCGATATTAATAGATGAAATCAAGAATGCTTTGTCGTCATGCAAGAGCATCGATGATTCTAAGTCTGTGGACACAATTTTTATTTCAGGAGGTGGATATTTAGCACTGCATCTGACTTCAAAATTAGAATCAGTGTCAGGAGTCCAGGTTTTTAGATTGCAACCTCCAGAAACTATTAACCTAAACACACCTAATAACTTCTCTATTGAATTTATGGCAACCTCTCTTTCGCTTGCCCTAAGGGGGATAAAACGAAGCCCAATAGAAGCAAACCTACTGCCAGAAAGCTTAATAACTAAAAAAATAAAAAAAATAAACCTTGCGAGAACTGCAGGACTTGCATTAGCGACGTTAGCATTCGTTATTGGATTCATGGTCAATCAGAGCGTTCAAAATAAAATAATTTTAGCGTCTCTAGAAAAACAATTAGACGAAATAAAAATCCATATAGGGCCCTTGGAAAAAATCGACCTGGAGCATAAAGTACTAGAGAAATACACCAACACTCTAAATAAAATAAATGAGCTTAACCCAACAAAGCTTCAACTACTAGCCGAGTTGAGCCAAATCATTCCTAAGGACACTTGGATAAAAAAAATTCAATTCAAGAAGAAAAACATTGAACTGAATGGTGTCTCAAAGAATGCATCTCAACTAATACCGATAATTGAAGAATCTATTCATTTTCGCGACACACATTTTGTAGGAACGATAATAAATGAATCCATAGGCGAGAAATTTACAATCAATACAGCACTTGGGCTAAAACAATGATTCAACTAATATCAAGAGACAAAAAAATACTGCTCGCTGGCGGGATATTTATTGTTTTTTGGCTCCTCTTTGTAGTTATTGCTGAACCCACGTATCTAGAAAATAAAAGAGCAGAACAAAAAATAAAAGAAAAAATACTTTTTATTCAAAAATATTATGAAATTCTAAACCAGAAATCGTATTACCAATCAAAAAATATAAAAAACAAGAAGATAAGAACTACTCTCAATCAACGCTTTTTCAATCAAGCAAATCCAACACTAGCTGCTTCAGAGAAACAACGCCTAATAGAAAGGCTTTCAAACCAAACAGGTGTAAATATTATACGGTTTCGTGTCGATAAGCCTAAATATATGGAAAGCTTATTAACTATATCAACAAAGGTCACAATTCGCTCAAAACTTAGAAACTTGACCAAATTTATAAATGTATTGGAAAGCCATCAAAAATTTATGGTTATTGAAGAGATGGCAATTCAAAGAATCAACAAAACTGATCTAGAAGAGCTACAGGCTCAACTCACTATTAGTGGCTTTATCAAGTTAATGGAAACAGAAAAAAAGAAAGCAACATGAAAAAAATCTTCTTATCAATTTTAATACTAAGCGTATATTTTTCATCCGGCTGCTTGGGAAACAGGAAATCTGCCCTTGAAAAATTTAAAGAAGAGAATCCCATCGATGGGATGCTGTTTTCAGAAAAAAGAAACTCAAGTAAATTAAAACATAATCAAGATAACTATGCCGCAAATTCGGTAGACTTGAGGGGACTAAAAAACATACCAGAACATCACATAAATAAGTTAATCAAGGTTTCTGGTGAAAAAGTACCTCTACGAAAAGGGCCTGGAAGCCAATACGGCAAGTCAGGAATAGCAGAAAAAGGCCAAGTTTTCTCTCTGCTTAGAACTCAAAAAAATATTCATAACAATCAAACGTGGTATCTTGCAGAAAATGAAAATAAAAATAAATTTTTCATATCAAGCCTTTCATCAACTCTTGTTGAGGCTAACTCAGAAAACACCTCTAAAACAAAAAACAAACTAACCACAAAAAAAGTTCAAGCAGAAAAAGTATTACTTCAAAACCGGAAGCCATTCTCTTTAAACAAACTAAAAACAGTTATTGATCAAGAACCACCTCTTCCAAATGAACTTTTGAAGGCAAAACATATAACCTTGAACTTTGAGGAGACTGAGTTATATGACGTAATCACTACGTTTTGTGAGCTATTAAAAATTGACTATGTCGTTGAAGGTAAGGTGCAAGGCAAAGTAACCCTTCAAACATTTAATAAAATTAAAGTCGAAGATTTATATTCTGTACTAGAACAAATATTAGCCCTACATAAAGTCACAGTAATAAAAAGTGGGAATTTCTATCGTTTTCTTGGAGTCAAAGAAGCAGCAAGAAAACCTTTAAGCATACATTATGGGAACGATTCCAATATTCCTGAAAAAGAGCGCTTGATTATTCAGATTGTACCTCTGAAACATATTTCTGTCGAATCGATGAAAAAAATAATAACACCGTTACTGTCACCAAATGCTAGTTTCATAGAAATTCCTGAAACGAATAACTTAATGATGATAGAAATGGCGAGTAATGTTAGGCGGATAATAAACGTGGTCGAGGCATTGGATATTGACAAACTTGCCTCTTCAGATATTCAGCTGTATAAACTAAACAATGCCGAATCAGATAATGTTGTTCTAGAATTGACGGAAATATTTTCTTCTATGGGTTTTGCTGACTCAATCGGAGAATCATTAACTTTTCTTTCCCTCGGTAGGCTTAATTCTATTTTAGTCGTTAATGCATTAGAGCGAGTTTTGCCAACAATTGAATTTTGGGTTAACAAACTTGACCAACCAGTATCAGAAGGTGATGTAAGTACATTTGTTTACTATGTTCAAAATGGTGAGGCCGTAAAAATGGCGGATCTTCTCAGCACATTATTTGAATCAAAAGACTCAGGCCAATCTGAATTAAAAAAATTTAACGGTTTAGCTAAAACAAAATCACCCCAAACAAAAGTGCCCTCCCAAGGGAAGCAACCAGAAAGCCAAGCAAAAACTAATGGTAAAAATAATAAGCAAATAAAACTTACTGGTGGGAAAATAGATGACATTGATGGCGAAGTCACAATACTACCTGATGAAGATACAAATGCGCTCATAATTCGAACTAGCCCCAGAAACTATCCGGCTATTCTCGAAGTTATTAAAAAACTTGACCTCCTACCACAGCAAGTATTGATCGAGGTTTTAATTATAGATCTTAAAATCGATGAGACAACCCGCAAGGGAGTAGAATGGATTCTAGAAGGAGAAAAACTAGGTGGAGTAAAGTTTAATAGTGTAGGTTCTCTAGCCACATCTGCAACTACAAACACAATTTTAGGGACTTCTTTGTCAGGAGCAACAGCAAGTTTACTGCCCGGAGGAAGTCTACTCTTAGAAAATACAGATAGACTAAAAGCTAAACTAGAGTTATTTGCATCGGAAGCACAAGCTGATGTTCTAGCAAATCCTATCCTTGTTACATCGGATAATAAAGCAGCCAGCATTTCAGTTACAGATGAAATCCCCGTAGCCAGTTCCACTCTGACAACAAATTCAGACACACCTGTAACCTCAACCTCAATACAATTTAAAAAAGTTGGCGTTAAGCTAAATATTTTTCCACAGATCAATTCAGATGGCTTCGTGAATATGAAAATCAAACAGGAAATTAGTTCCAAAGGTCCAGATGTTACATCTGGAGGTGTCACAACTGCCTCTTTTAACACTCGTGAGGTTAAAACCGAAGTCGTACTTAAAGATAACCAAGTGCTCGTTATGGGCGGTTTAATGCGAACCGACTCATCGGAAACAGTAGAGGGAGTTCCAGGTTTGATGAGTATCCCTTATTTAGGAAAACTGTTTAGCAGTGAAAGTATTACAAACAAAAAAACAGAATTAATGATTTTTATCACGCCACATATTATTTCAACGGTAGAAGATTCAAGCATCGCCACCAGAGAAATCAGGAAAAGATTAAGTAGTTTAAAAGGTAATAAGTCAAAAAGTTAAATACACTTTATCAATCATTTAAAAAGTTGACGTAATCTCTGCCAGCTAAAAAACTCCTCCCCTAAATTAAATCATTTCTCAAAATATATTCTTGGATACAATTCAAAAAAAATTCTATAATTAAAAAGTTATGTATATCTAATCCTCAAATATTAATCCAATATCTAAAAGCAAACAAAATAAGATATGTTAGCATTAGCAAGTCTGTAGTCTTCTCATATCCAAACAACATAACAAGCGCTTTAACTGCCAAACCACAAAACCCCCTAATCCACAAGCACTTATACGGTTGACTTGACACATACCCATCATTTATAATCACGAGTTTGCCAGAATATTTGCTTAAAAAATTCTTATGACAACAAATTTGGTAACACAAACTGGACAAAATAGCAGTAGCTTGCAATTAGTGGGTTTAACTCCACTAGTTAAATTAAATAATATCACTCCAGAAAGTGGGGCGAATATATATGCCAAACTGGAGTGTTTCAACCCTGGTGGTAGCGTCAAAGACAGGATTGCAAAAGCGATGGTAGAGGACGCTGAAAGTCGTGGAATATTAAAGCCAGGTTCTACAATTATTGAAGCAACTAGCGGCAACACAGGGATTGGCCTAGCTATGGTCGGAGCGGTCAAAGGATATCAAGTCATTCTTGTCATGTCTGAGAATATGAGTGCTGAACGGAGAATGATGCTTGAAAGTTTTGGGGCTAAAACAGAATTAAGTCGTGCAGAGTTTGGAATGGAAGGTACTATTGAAAAAGCGGAAGAACTTTTGGCTCAAAACCCCAATTATTTTATGCCAGAACAGTTTAACAATCCGGCAAATCCCACTATTCATAGAAAGACTACTGGTCCAGAAATAATCTGTGCGATGAATGGAGAAAAAATTGATGCATTTGTTGCTGGAGTGGGAACTGGTGGAACCATTACTGGCGTTGGTGAGTCCCTCAAAAAGCATTATGGAGACACTAAAATTATTGCTGTTGAACCTGCAACTTCTGCCGTTCTTTCAGGAGAAAATCCCGGCCCACATAAAATACAGGGTATCGGGGCTGGTTTTAAACCAAAGGTGTTGAATGTAGATATTCTCGATTCAATTAGACCTGTCTCTGACGATGATGCTTACCAATGCTCTAGAAGATTGGGTAAAGAAGAAGGGATTTCTGCTGGAATTTCAGCGGGTGCCGCATGTTTTGCAGCATGTGAAGTCGCCAAAGAATTAGGACCCGGGAAGAATGTTGTTGTAATGATACCCGACACAGCTGAAAGATATTTTAGTTTTTATCAATATTTTTAAGAAAGTCCATTAAATGGGAAATGTAAAAGGCTTAAAATGTAAAGAATGCAAAAGAGAATTCCCTAAGGAACCTATTCACGTGTGCGAGTACTGTTTTGGACCTCTGGAAGTCGATTATGACTACGAAAAAATCAGTAAGAAGATAACTCGTAAGTCTATATTATCAGGACCTCCTTCTATGTGGCGCTATAAAGAACTAATGCCATTGGATGAAGATAATAAAGTCGGAGACCATGTAGGTTTTACACCTTTGATACGGGCAAAAAACCTGGGCAAGGCTCTGGGCTTAAATAATCTTTATATTAAAAATGATTCTGTTAATCATCCTACTTTTTCATTCAAAGATAGAGTAGTCGCAGTGGCAGTATCTAAAGCGATAGAATTAGGATTTGATACCATCTCATGTGCCTCTACTGGTAACCTAGCTAACTCAGTTGCTTCACATTCTGCAGAAGCTGGTTTGAAAAGTTTTATTTTTATCCCAGTAGGGTTAGAAAGTGGAAAAGTCTTAGGAACGAATATTTATGGGACTAATTTAGTCGCAGTCGATGGCTCTTATGACGATGTAAATAGGCTTTGTAGTGAAATAGCTGTTAATCATAAATGGGCTTTTGTAAATATTAATATACGTCCATATTATGGAGATGGATCTAGATCCTACGGCTACGAAATAGCTGAACAACTAGGCTGGAAAACACCAGACAATGTAATTGTGCCTGTTGCAGGTAGCTCACTAATAACAAAAATCTGGAAAGCGTTTCATGAATTTGAATGTTTAGGTCTTTTGGATGGGAAAGTTAACTCAAAGATTTTTGCGGCTCAAGCTACAGGATGTTCCCCTGTAACTACTGCCATAAAAAACGGTACCGATGTGATTACACCGGTAAAACCAAACACCATAGCAAAATCGATTGCTATTGGTAATCCAGCAGATGGGTATTATGGTGTTAAAACCACACAAGACAGCGGTGGTTACGGCGAAGATATAAATGATGATGAAATTGTATTAGCAATGAAGCTTCTTGCAGAGACAGAGGGTATTTTTACCGAAACTGCTGGCGGTGTAACAGTTGGTGTTACAAAAAAACTCGTCCAGCAAGGCCGCATCAAACAAGATGAGACTACAGTAATCTGCATAACAGGAAATGGTCTTAAAACAGTTGAAGCTTTAAATGGGCAGTATGCTGACCCTGTGATAATTGAACCTAAGTTGAACAGTTTTGAGGAAATATATTCTAATAGTGTAACCGTATAATAGTTTTAAGGAGACTTTAAATATGGCCATCAAGGTAAGAATTCCTACCCCTTTAATGAAGCTCACTGATAACCAGTCTGAAGTATCGGCAGAAGGGGAAACCATTTCTGAAATTATAAATAATCTGGAAAATCAATTTAACGGGATAAAAGATCGGATTTGTGAAGAGAACGGATCGCCTAGACGATTTATAAATATTTACATAAATGAAGAAGATATTCGGTTCCTTGAAGGTGAAAAGACAGTCGTAAAAGACGGAGATGAAATTTCAATTATCCCAGCTATTGCAGGTGGAATAAGCGCTTAATGATCGAATTCACCGACGAACAGATTGAGCGCTACAGCCGCCATATAATTCTTCCAGAAGTAGGCGGCTCCGGCCAACAAAAAATGTTAGAAGCAAGGGTTTTGCTTCTGGGTGCCGGGGGCCTAGGTTCGCCTGCTGCATACTACCTTGCTGCGGCAGGGATAGGTCATCTTGGAATTGTTGACTTTGATCGCGTTGACCTTAGTAACCTTCAAAGGCAAATCATTCATTCAACAGAACGAATAGGTATGCTGAAAACCGAGTCAGCAAAAAAAACAATCGAAGCACTCAACCCTGATGTAAAGGTCACACTCTTTAATGAAAGATTAGACTCAAGTAATATCATGAGTTTGATCGAGAACTACGATTACGTTATAGACGGTTCAGATAACTTTCCAACGCGGTATTTAGTTAATGACGCCTGCGTTATGAAAAACAAGACTCTCATTCACGGCAGTATTTACCGCTTTGAGGGGCAAGTCACTGTTTTTAAACCAGGTGATGGACCTTGCTATCGATGTTTGTATCCAGAACCCCCTCCTCCAGGTATGGCCCCAAATTGTCAAGAAGGTGGAGTTCTAGGTGTCCTAGCAGGAGTAATTGGAAACTTGCAAGTTGTAGAAGTATTAAAACTAATACTTGGGGTTGGGAAATCATTGATAGGAAAACTACTTATATACGACGCTCTCAATACGGAATTCAGAAACCTTCGATTACGTAAAGACGTAAATTGTCCTGTATGTGGTGAGAAACCAACTATCAAGAAATTGGTCGACTATGAAGAGTTTTGTGGACTACAAAAATAACTTTAAATTGTACTTCAAACGGGCGCATTTTATCTGAGACGATTTGCTTATTGTGGCATCTAATTATTAATGTCAAAGAATAATATATGAAACTATCACTTCCAAAAGAAGTTCAAACCCCCACTTGTCCGGTCATTGCTGATACTTCAGTGCTAAAGACAATAGGCAATACCCCTCTTATAAGGATAAAAAATATCGGCAATGAGTTTAAAGACGTTACCATCTTTGCCAAAGCCGAATGGAAAAATGCTGGGGGGTCAGTTAAGTCTCGCCCTGCTCTCAAAATGATCGAAGATGGAGAAAAGTCAGGCAAGCTAACGAAGAGCAAGATAATCCTTGATTCAACTTCAGGAAACACTGGTATTGCTTACGCTCTTATTGGAAAAATAAAAGGTTATAAAGTAAAGCTGGTTATGCCTGCTAATGTTTGCAAAGAAAGAAAAGGCCTAATGGCAGATTATTATGGAGCTGAAATTGTCACTTCTAGTCCATTTGAAGGTTCTGATGGAGCAATTACTCTTGCAAAAAAAATCTACCAGGCTAACTCTGAAATCTATTTTATGCCAGACCAATATAATAACGACTCAAACTGGAAAGCACATTACGAAACCACAGCAAAAGAAATCTGGGAGCAAACCGATCATAAAATCACCCATTTTATAGCCGGAATTGGTACAGGAGGTACCATAATGGGTACTACTCGCAGACTAAAAGAATTTAATCCCAGTATCCAAGGATATGCATTGGAACCAAAAGAAGAGTTGCATGGGCTTGAGGGTTTAAAACATATGGATAGCTCAATTGTCCCTGGGATTTACAAAGAAGAATTGCTAGATGGGAAAATAAGTGTATCGACAGAAGATGCATACGACATGGTAGAAACACTTGAAAAGAAGGAAGGAATTCTAGCCGGACAATCATCAGCAGCTGCACTCTGTGGTGCATTAGAATTAGCTAGAAAAATCAAAAAAGGGGTTATTGTAACTGTATTTCCTGATAGTTGTGATCGATGTTATGTGAATTTTGGAAAATTTAAAGAATACTACGAAGAAAATCAATCTCACAAACTACCAAAGGCTGATGGATAAAAAAAATAAACATCATGTCTCGATTCCAAAAACACCTCTTTATCTGCAACAACAAACGTACCGAAGATGATCCTCGAGGTTCATGCTCCAAGAAAGGATCGGACGGACTGTTAAGTTATGCTAAAAAACGTATCCATGAGCTAGGTCTAAAGGGACAAATTAGGGTAAATAAAGCCGGCTGTCTAGATGCCTGTTCCTATGGGCCAGCCATGGTTGTCTACCCAGATGATACTTGGTACTCTCCCAAAACAAAAAATGATATTGAGCTAATTTTAGAAAGCCATATTCAAAATAAAAACATTGTTAAAAAGTTAGTTATTGACTTTAAAAAAGACGAAGCTTCTTAACACTATTACTAATTACACTTTTGAGTGGCAGAAGCAACTGAAGTCGAAATTTTCCTGAGTTGTCAGTATGAGGTAGGTTTGAAATCCGAAAAACCAAATACATTTTTTAAAAAATTATACGAGCCCGCTATCACAAAAAATATAAACTCTAGTTTTAAATCAAATACAAAATGATTTTTGTAAGCTAGCGCAAAACGCACCTAAGTACTCAACAGAAAAACTATGGGAAGTTATGCACCATAATACGCACCTCTATACCATCCTGTAACCATCCAATATTACTATGCCCCGCAATAGTGGTTATTACCCCATTGATGTCAACTTTTCGTATACGATTGTTATCTCGGTCTGAAAAATAAAGATTCCCTTCCCTATCAAAATCCATCCGAAACGGCGTTTTAATATTCGCTTTAATCGCAGACCCTCCATCACCTGAATAACCATATTTCCCATTGCCTGCATACCCAGTAATTATCCCATTAGAATCTATTTTACGAATACGATGGGTTGTTTGCTCGGCAATATATAAAGAACCATCCGGCCCGATTGCTAATCCTCCGGGTGATCTAAGACCAGCATTCAAAGCTAGCCCTTTATCTCCATGGTCATCAAAATCACCTGTTCCTGCAATTAATGTGATATCACCACTTGTAGATATCTTATAAACTTTACTGCTACCTGAGTCTGAAAAAAAAATATTACCTGCTTTGTCAATTACAATTCCGTTTGGGTGTACCTCCGTCCCCAATATATCTAAGCTGTCTTTATAAATTGTAGAAATAGTTCCTTGCCTATCGACCTTACGAATATTTCTGTTTATTGAGTCTGCAATATAAATATTACCGCTCTCATCGGCGGCTATATCAGTAATCGTATGAAATGAAGCCTCTATTGCTGGGCCACCATCTCCTGTATTGCCTTGCATCCCATTCCCTGCAAAATGTGTAATAATTCCATCAGGATTAGACTTACGTATAATCCATCCATTTCCAGAGCGTTGGGTTAAGTAAATATTGTCTTCAGGGTCTACTATTAAAACCTCTGGAAGGTGAAGTGTCGCTTCTATAGATGGTCCAGCATTACCTTCATTCCCTTGCTTCCCATTACCTATAACCGTATCAATAATGCCATCATCTCCAACCTTTCGAACTCGTTGGTGCAGACGATCAGCAAATAAAACATTACCTTTACTGTCTACCGCAATACCTGAAGGTGCCTCCAGAGTTGCGCCACCACCAGGGCCACCATCCCCTTTAAATAGAAATTTTCCGTTACCAGCTACCGTTTCAACTTGACTACTTTGAAGCTTAACCTCTCTAATTCGAAAGTGATTACGATCAACAACTAGCAAACTATCTTCTCCATTTAAAGCCAAAGCAAATGGGAGGTGTAGAGTAGTTTCAGCCGCAATTTCATTATCCCCATTAAACTCATTCTGACCTAGTCCCATTAATGTCGTAATAACACCAAACTGGTCAATTTTACGTACGCGATTATTATTACGATCGGCTATGTATATCGTACCCGACGAATCAACAACTACATCAGTAGGAAAAGCTAGACTTGACTGATTCGCTGGTCCATAGTCTCCTCCAAAAAAATGAGTCCCATCACCAGCTATAGTAGTAATAACTCCCTGCTGATCAATTTTTCGGACTCGGTTATTACCCCGGTCTGCAATAAAAAGGCTCCCCTTATTATCAAGACTAATACCAAATGGGTATTTTAATAATGCTTTGTCTGCAGGACCAAAATCACCACCAAAACCTGGTTTACCCAATCCAGCTATAGTGCTAATAATTCCATTAATATTAACTTTTCTGATACGATTATTGGACCTGTCAGATATAAACAAATTCCCTTCTAAATCAATATCAACATCTGAAGGAAAATTCAAAGATGCATCAATAGCAGGACCATTATCGTGGCAGCAGCCGGGAACACCTATCCCAGCAACTGTAGTAATAATTCCATTTATATCAATTTTCCGAATACGATGATTATTACGGTCGGCTATATATAGATTGCCTCTATCAAAAACCAAACCTGCCGGGAAATTCAGGGACGCATCCAATGCATTTCCACCATCACCAGAAAACGCAGCAATACCATTTCCTGCAATAGTGGTAATAATTCCATTGGGATTAAGTTTACGAATGCGATTCTGAGAACGGTGGGAAATATAAATATTACCGTCAGGATCAGCAGTAATACCATCAACCAAAGTTAAAGCTACAGAAACTGCCTGCTTTCCATCTCCAATTGATGAATACGGGTAATTATCTTTTGCCTGAACCGAGAAGGACAAAAAAAGAAAATAGATTGAAACTAGTAGTGTGAATATTTTTTTTTTTGAATTCATATCTTCATTAATTAAAACCAGTGGAATCTACCTTATTATTATTTGAATATTTTTGTTTTTCTGACGCTTGAAAGCAGCAATTGCAACACTCTCACTTAAGTGATTTTTGACCATATCCAAAAGTTCAAGCTTAGGAAAAGAATCAGATTTAATAAGAGCGATTGCACCAATATCTGAAAGATTATTTTCTCCAATATAAAGAAATTTTAGTTTAACGAAAGGCTTTGAACTTGCAAAAGTGGAAGCACCTTCATCCCCTATTGAGTTACGAAACAAGTTCATTGTTTCTAAGTTTGGAAATATTTCGGGGTTTGATAAATGACCTGCTCCAACGGGGGTAACCATATTATCATTTAACATCAAAGTCTTTAGTTGCTTAAAGTTTGATGACCTCGTCAACAACTCTAAGCTATCGTCACCTATTTCATTTTTCCACAGTTTAAGCACCTCGAGTTTCTGTATATACTTTGACTCAGATAATACCTTTAAACCCATATCTCCAATCATATTGCCCCATAGGTCCAAGTTTTTTAGATTTACAGAATAAGGTGACTTTGCAATGGCCTTTATTCCTGAATATCTAATCATATTGCCTTGTAAAAGAAGTGTCTCAACTTTAGAAAAAAGGCTCAGGCCTGCTAAGACTTTAGCTCCTCGAGTCCCTATATTTGCACCGCTTAAATTTAAAGTTTTTTTATCTTCACTAAGCCTATCTTGGATCAATTGCTCTATGGAAGGATCTGCATAACAAAGAATGGGAGTCATCGAAAAAACTAGTACTAGGAAGAAGACAGCTTTAAATTTTATTAACCATTTTTTACAAAGAGAAGTCATTTGGAATTAACAAAAAAATTAAAAAATTCTTGTGTATTTAGATTAACAAATATTTGAATATCGTGAAGATTATTTTAACCCCTGCCTTAAAGGTTCCAGATATAGTCCCTGTAATTTTTGAGACACCAATCCGTTTTCTATATTGAACAGGAACCTCCTTAATACACAAACCATGCTTAACAGCTTTTATCTGCATTTCAACTGTCCATCCAAAATTTTTATCAACCATCTTTAATTCTTTCAAGGACTTATAACGAATCGCTCGAAATGGTCCAAGGTCAGTAAATTGATGTTGAAAAAATAGTTTTAAAAGGAATACTGCCAATAAATTTCCATACCTGGCCTGAGGTAATAGCGAAATTCGACTTTGAGGCAGAAGCATACGACTCCCAAGAACAAAGTCTGCTTGGTTATTAATAATTGGATTAACTAAACTTTCAATTTCTTCAGGAAAGTCACTAAAGTCACCATCTAAAAAAACAACAATTTCAGGTTCGTTAAGCTCAGAAACGCCTTTAAGGCAGGCAGCTCCATAACCTCGATAAGCTTCATCAACCACCCTAGCCCCATGCTCTTTTGCTATATAGGCTGTCTTATCCGTTGAACCGTTATTAACAACTATAATTTCTTTTATTTTTTTTTGAGGAAGGCTTTTTATAACAAGCCCGATAGATTCTTCTTCATTAAATGCAGGGATGATGACAGAAATTTTCGGAGCAGAGCGTGAGAGAACGCTCATTTAAAAGGGATCGCTAATAGCTTGTTTTATTGAGCTAATAAATTCGGCTAGTTTTTTATTTCTTTGAATCGGGTCAGAATTATTTGCAATCAATTTTACAACTGCACTCCCGATAATAACACCATCAGAGAACCTCGTCGCCTCCCGTGCCAACTCAGGGTTTGAAATACCAAAACCGATAAGTACTGGAATTTCTGATCTTTGTTTAATAGATAAAACTTTATCACCTAAACCATCAGCTAATTGGGTCCGTACACCAGTAGTCCCTGTAAGTGAAATATAATAAATAAAACCCCGTCCTTGCTTAGCAACCATTTGTATTCGCTCATCTGTACTAGTAGGTGCTAATAGATGTATTACATCAAGACTTTTTTTTACAGCATAGTCGGAAAATTGAGTAGCCTCTTCAGGCGGAAGATCTGGAATAATAACTCCATCAACCCCTACCGACACAACATCTTCGACAAATTGTTCTTCACCGTAGACGAACACAGGATTAAAGCTTGTCATTAGAACAATAGGAATATCCCTAGTTTTACGAATTTCCTGAACCAAGGAAATAATTTTCTTCAAAGTTGTACCACTTTTAAGAGAGCGCAATGATGCAGCCTGGATTATTGGGCCATCTGCTAGCGGGTCTGAAAAGGGAACCCCTAATTCAATAATATCTGCACCACTATCATCTATAGCATCAAGAATGCTTTTGGTTGCTTCAAGGTCTGGGTCTCCCGCAGTAATGAAAACCACGAGAGCTTTTCGTTTTTCATTTTTTATTTTGTCAAAACAGTTTGTTATGCGAGTCACAAGCCCATCTCCATACGATCGGCTATTTGGTTTACATCCTTATCTCCTCTTCCGGACAAACAAACTACAATAATCTCATTTCTCCCCATTTTTGGCGCTATTTTAGCTACATGCGCTATTGCATGAGCTGTTTCTAGTGCAGGTATTATTCCTTCTTTATTGGACAACAGTTTAAACCCCTCAAGAGCTTCATCGTCTGTAATACTTTCATAATTAGCACGTCCAGTTGATTTAAGATAACTGTGCTCGCATCCTACACCCGGGTAATCTAGGCCGGCAGAAATTGAATGCGCCTCTTGTACTTGCCCATCATCATCATGTAGAAGATAACTCATCATCCCATGTAGTACTCCTGTACTACCATGACTCAATGTTGCGCCATGCTTTCCCGTTTCAATACCAAAGCCGGCTGCCTCAACACCAACAAGCTTTACTTTCTCATTACTAGTAAATGGGTAAAAAAGCCCCATTGCATTACTACCACCACCCACACAAGCTACACAAACATCAGGTAATCGTTTTTCAATTCCCATAATTTGCTCAACCACCTCATCTCCTATAACTCGCTGAAAATTGCGAACAATCATAGGGTATGGATGAGGGCCAACAACAGAACCAATAATATAATGGGTAGTTTCTACAGAAGTAATCCATTCACGAATAGCTTCACTAGTTGCATCTTTTAGAGTACGTGTTCCTGCCGTAACAGGTATTACTCGAGCACCTAATAATTTCATACGAAAAACATTGAGGGATTGCCGCTTGATATCCTCCTCACCCATAAAAACGTCGCATTTCAAACCAAAAAGAGCTGCTGCTGTCGCTGTGGCGACTCCATGTTGTCCTGCTCCTGTTTCAGCAATAACTCGTTTTTTTCCCATTCGAAGTGTCAAAAGAGCACTCCCAATGGTGTTATTAATTTTATGCGCCCCTGTATGATTTAGATCTTCACGTTTAAGGTAGATCTTTGCTCCACCTAAATGATTAGTAAGTCGCTCTGCAAAAAAAAGTGGCGTTGGGCGCCCTACATATTCCTTTAGATAATATTTTAAGTCACTTTGGAATTTTGGATCTTTTTGAACTTCTTTGTAAAGTTGCTCTAGCGAATCCAATGCGGGCATTAATGTCTCTATCACATATTTACCGCCGAATGGGCCAAAGTGCCCTTGTGCGTCAGGAAGCTCGATACTTTTTGTTTTATCGTCCATTATTTTATCTAGACAGTAAGTTAAAAGATTGATGAAAAAGAAATATTCTTATTTAGGTTTATGTATAAAATTTTTAACGAAACTTGCGAACAGACTTTATGAATTCATCTATCTTTACAGAATCCTTTATTCCTGGAGATTTCTCAACACCGGAACAAACATCAACTCCATAAGGCTTCACCCTGTGAATTGCCGTATAAACATTATAAGGGTTAAGTCCACCCGCAAGTATTATTGGCCCCTGTTTTTTTGCTCTTAAAGCCAGATTCCAATCAAACGTTTTTCCTGTGCCACCTTTACTCTCCCCGTTATATGAATCAAGTAAAAATCCACTGACATCATAATCAGCCATCCCTTTAAATGAGTTAGTATCCTTTACTCTAAATGCTTTGATAACACGTCTCTTGATACGGCGGCAAAAAGCTGATGACTCATCTCCATGGAGTTGAATAGCCGTCAACTTACATTGCTCAGCAATTCGATTGACTCTATCTGATGTCTCATTAACAAAAACACCTACAGTTTCAACAAAAGGGGGTAATTTTGCAACGATATCTTTAGCATCCTTTTGCAATATATAACGTGGGCTTTTCTTAGAAAAAATAAAACCTATTGCATCAGCTCCACTATCAACAGCAAACAAGGCATCCTTGAGGTTCGTTGTCCCGCAAACTTTTATTTTAACTCGTGGTTGAAACTTTTCTATCACCGGTAAACTCCCTTAGCTTATTCCCGATATTTTCGGCGGTCATCAAGCTCTCTCCAATTAAGAAAGAGTGCGTTCCTAGTTTTTCAAATTCTTCTATTTCTTTCCTAGAGTGAATACCGCTCTCGCAAACCAGCAAACTACCTGATACTTGAAGAGCCATTGGCACCAGGCGCCTCGCAATATTTAAATCGGTTTTTCCACTGGTTAAGTCTCTATTATTAATACCAAGAACCGAAGCTCCAACTGCAAAAGCTTTTTCCATATCCATTTCATTATGTGTTTCAACTAAAGCTGGCAGTCCCAATTCCTTTCCTAGATCAAGAAGATCGGCCAAGTGATTTTTGTCCAACCAACTAGCGATAAGAAGAAATAAGTCTGCACCAAAAGCTCTTGCCTCATATACCTGATACTCATCAAAAATAAAATCTTTACGCAAGAGAGGAATATCAACACACTCTCTCGCCTCTTCTAAAGTTGAAAGACAACCGCCAAAGTAGCTCGATTCTGTAAGAATTGAGAGCGCAGCGGCACCATTATTTTCATAAGTTTTAGCTATGTCTACCGGATCAAAGTTTTTTAAAAGTTCACCTTTAAATGGTGTGCGGGGCTTAATTTCTGCAATAATTGTTGATCTTTTGCTAGATTCAAGAACCTCCCTAATATCTCTAATTTTATAATTATTATTTGCAATGCGCGTTTTAACATCTGGAAGAGAAAGTTTACATTTCACAGTATCTAACTCAATCTTCTTGTCACAAAAAATTTTATCAAGGATATTGGACATTTTAGCTACAAAAAATAAAAAAATATTTATGTTTTAAAATATTTATACTTTCACTCATGGCTTAGACGACAAAGATCATTTAGTTTTTGTTCAGCCGAGCCGCTATCAATTGACTCTCGAGCAAGCTCCATTGCAGCTTTTAAGTTTTCTTTTTTATCACTAGCACAAATCGCTGCTGAAGCATTCATCAATACAATATCGCGCTTTGGTCCTTTTATTCCCGATAAAATAGCTTTTAAAATATCCGCATTTTCCTCTGGTGTTCCACCAGTAATATCTTTAGCATCACAGACGGTCAAATCAAAGCTATCTGGTTTTAGTATGTATTCACTGATTTGACCATTAGCTAATTCACAAACTTTAGTCTCGCCTGTTAGAGTAATTTCATCCAAGCCATCGCTACCATGAACAACAAAAGCCTTACGGGTCCCAAGAAGCTTTAATACGCTCGCAATTTGCTTTAATCGACTAGAATCATAAATACCGATCACCTGAGCATTTGCTCCAGCAGGGTTTGTCAATGGGCCTAATAAATTAAAAATTGTTCGAATCCCAAGTTGCTTTCTCACTCCTGCGGCATGTTTCATTGCGCCATGCATAAGCGGAGCAAATAAGAATCCTATGCCTATCTGGTCAATACATTTTTCGACTGTGAGCTTACTTGCTTCTATATTTACACCGAGGCATTTTAATACATCGGCGCTACCCGAGCGACTAGAAACGGCTCTGTTTCCATGCTTTGCGACGGAAATATCACATCCGGCCACAACAAAAGCAGCGGCCGTCGATATATTAAAAGTATTCGCACCATCTCCACCAGTACCGCATGTATCTATAATAGGATCTTTGGATACTTTAATCTTCTCTGCCTTATCTCGCATAACCTTTGCTGCGCCAGTAATTTCTTCAACTGTTTCCCCTTTCATACGAAGTGCGGTAAGAAAAGCTCCTAATTGGGAATCTTCAACTTTTCCCTCCATGACTTGGGTCATAACTAAAATCATTTCTTCTTCTTTAAGGTTCAATTTATCCAAAACTTTTTTTAAAGCTTCCTGAATAGTCATAGAAAAGTCACTTAATTAGTTTAGCCTGCTGACATTTTTAAAAAATTATTAAGAAGATCTTTACCGCTAGTAGTTAAAATAGATTCTGGATGAAACTGCACACCCTCGATAAATATATTTTTATGCCTTATTCCCATAATTTCACCATCGTCACTCGTTGCGGTTACTTCAAATTCTTCGGGAACAGTATTTTTGTTTAATACTAATGAATGGTATCTAGTAGCTTCAAAAGGATTGGGTAATCCCTTGAAGAGGTTTTTATCATCATGGGTAACCATTGATGTTTTCCCGTGCATCAATGTTTTTGCTTTAATGATTTCTCCCCCAAAAGCACTAGCAATAGATTGATGCCCAAGACAAACTCCTAAGAGGGGAATCTTCCCACCAAAGTGACGAACCGTTTCTATAGAAATGCCTGCTTTTTCTGGAGTACAAGGACCTGGAGAAATTACAATTTTTTCTGGATTTAGTTTTTCTATATCTTTAAAATTTATTTTATCATTACGATGCACAACAACGTCTGCTCCTAGTTCTCCTAAATACTGGACTAAATTATAAGTAAATGAATCGTAGTTATCGATCATCAAGATCATCGAACAAGTCCTTTCTCTGCTAGTTCGATTGCTTTAAGTAAGGCTTTCCCCTTATTCATGGTTTCTTCAAATTCACTTTCCGGTACAGAGTCAGCAACAATTCCGGCACCAACTCCTAAATAAGCTGTATTATTTTTAATCAAAAGTGTACGAATGGCGATAGCCGTGTCCATGTTACCGTTAAAGCTAATATACCCAACGGCACCTCCATATAAACCCCTCCTAGTAGGCTCTAGTTCCTCAATAATCTCCATAGCTCTTACCTTTGGGGCTCCTGATAAAGTTCCCGCCGGGAAAGTTGCCGCCAAAACATCATAACCATCTAAACCTTTTTTAATTTCTCCCTGAACATTCGAAACAATATGCATAACGTGTGAATATCGCTCAATGGTAAATTTCTCGTTAACTGAAATAGAATTGGTTCTTGCCACTCGACCAACATCATTGCGTCCCAGATCTACAAGCATTATATGTTCTGCTAACTCCTTTTCATCATTAAGGAGATCAACTTCTAAAGCTTTATCCTCTTCTTCTGACTTTCCTCGCTTCCGAGTCCCTGCGATTGGTCTTACTTCAATCTTTTCGTCCTCCAAACGCACTAATATCTCCGGAGAAGAACCAACAATTTTCAAATCACCAAATTTTAAATAATACATATAAGGTGAGGGATTGATCGATCTTAATGCTCGATAGATTGTAAATGGATCTTTAGTGATATTGAATTTCAACCTTTGCGCCAATACCACCTGAATAACATCCCCATCATGGATATAATTTTTAATTTTTTGAACCGCATTAAGGTATTGCTCTTTTTCAAAATTTGATACTACCTTTGTAGTATTTTCAAAATCTTCCAAACTTTCATCAATTAAATTAATAGGCAAACTAGTTCTTAGTTTTTCTTCAATCGCTTCAATATTTCTTATCGCTTTCTTGTAAGATTCATCTATATTGTCGTTAGTTATGTGAGCATTCGATACAATTTTGATTGTTTGAGCAACATTATCGAAAATTAATAAAGTATCAGTAATCACAAAACGAGCATCGGGTACTTCAAGATCATCTTCAGTTTCTTCTGGCAAATCTTCAAAAGAACGAACCATGTCGTAACTCACAAACCCAACCGCACCGCCAGAAAAACGAGGCAACCCTTCTATTTCAACAGGTTGATATTGAGCCAAAACTTTCTTAAGCCCAACTAGTGGGTTGCCCTCTGAAATTATGATAGATTCTGATTTACCTTGTTTCTCAATAACAATCTTATTTCCCTTAATACTAACGATAATTGATGGATCAAATCCTAAAAAACAATATCTTGCCCATTTTTCACCTCCTTCAACACTTTCAAGCAAAAATGAATAGTCACTTCCACTCATTTTCATATATGCAGAAACAGGCGTATCAAGATCAGCCAAAATCTCCTTGTATACAGGAATTAAGTTACCTTTCTTCGACTTTTCTTTAAATTCTTTAAGAGTAGGCTTTAACATAACAACAAGAAATTAGTTTCCCGATTAGACACACTTTTTTTAGGAGAAAGTACTTTTATTTTCAGTAGTTTAGATAATGGACAGTAACACCCACTATTAAGAAGTGTCAAGAATTATACTAGTATAAACTTGGCCGTAAAGTGGGACCTGCTCCTAAGCGCAGGCTGACCAATTTTCACCATCCCAGTGAAGGATAAGTCCATTATCTCCAACAGCATACATATCCTCATCGGAACTACCCCAAATGGCGGTGAGATATTCTTCTGTACCAGATTCAATGCGGATCCATTGTTCTCCATCATTAAACATGATCATCCCTAGATCACCGACGGCAAAAACCATATCCCTGGAAGGACCCCAGACGTCAAGAAAAAAATCTTGAGTTCGTGTAGGCATTTCGGTGACCACATTCCCATTAAATTTGTAAATAATTCCATCCGATCCACATATATACATATCATCCGGACCAAAACCACAAAAACCGTAAAATTCATGATTTGAATTAATAGTTAAGCGTTTCCATTTATCTTCTTCCTGTTTCAATATAAGCCCATCAAACCCAACTGCATACATACCACTTTCGGGACATCCCCATAACCGAGTAATATCAACATCGGTGCCTGTATTTAAGAATTTCCAATCTGAACCATCATAACGAAGAATGCGGCCAAGACGTGCACATGCATATATTTCTTTCTCAGACAACCCAAAAACCCCCGTCATAGGAGGCAACTTTTCTGTTTCTTCTACAGACCATTCATTACCATCGTAATGAAGAATTCTTCCATCTGTAGCAACAGCAAACAAGTTATCAGGAGCAGTTCCCCATACATTCTTAATAGCCCAGCGACCATTAAGATTCATTGAATCCCATTTCTCACCATTAAAATGGAGCATCGTTCCTTCCGCTCCTCCAACAAAAATATTATCTTTACCAAATCCAAAAATTGAAAGTAAATGATTGTCTGTTAAGCCTGACATTTAACTAACCTCTCCTAATGACATATCGTTCCATTTTTCTCCATCAAAACGGATCACTAAGCCATCATCACCGACTGCATAAACACAGTTAGACCGCAGGCCACGTACTTTAGTTAAATATTTTTCAGTTATAGAATCCATAGCGTTCCAAGAGTTTCCATCATAGTGAAGAATAGTTGCATTATCACCTACAGCAAAAATATCATTTGAAGACGAGCCCCAAATACTTAAAAGATACTCCTCTGTTCCAGACTCCATAGGCTTCCACTCGCCCTCCTCATTCCCATTAAAATGTAGGATCGTTCCATGTGAGCCTACAATAAAAACATTATCAATAGCGGAACCCCAAACTCCATATAGAGAAACCTCTTCACTAGTCAATTCATCCCGCCGCTGGAATTGTTTTCCATCATGAAATCGATACGTTCCTTCTCCACCCACCGCGTGAATATTGTTTATATCTGTTCCCCACATACAAAAAAGGTCATGAATAGTGTTGGGCTCTCGGTAATGCCACTGATCACCTCCCCAAAATAAAAGACGGCCTCCCACTCCATAAATAAAAACACTATCACTATCATAGCCATAAGCTGCATTCAAGGAGTCATAGCTCCCTGTGTCGATCTGATTCCATTTCTTATCCCGATAATGAAGCACTACACCACCAACACCCACCGCATAAATATTGTTTTCGTCAGAGGCCCATATCCCCATGAGTGGGTTTGCATTCTCCGTACTAACTGGTAACCATTTAGCACCGTCAAAATGTTGAGGTATGCCATCTTTTCCAACTACGTAAATACTATCTTCCCTAAAAGGCCACAAGTCTAATAGATCAGGTTGGCTTCCAATAAACATCGATATTGAGTTCTCTTTAAATAACTATCTATATGAATAATGGTTGATTCTAACATCAAGCAATACTAATAGAAAACATGCAAATAAAAAAGGGGCCCCCCTCTAAATCCTGAGGACCCCTAGCTAAACAAGAAAAAAACACTCTCTCGTATCTAAATAAACCTAGCTTTAGAAAAAAAATTAAAAAAACATCAATCAGATTAGGTTTTAGTTTTCGGCCTTTGGCGGAAGAAATACTACTTTACTCAGATTGGGAAGATTTTTAGAGTTTTTAATCAACTCTTGGGTCTCTTCATTTATGTCATTATGAATTAAAATCAAAGTTTGTAAGTTAGAAAGGTATTTAGACTCCGCTAAAATCCTTCCACCCTCACTACCAACACCTGTTTCATAAAGATCTAGGAGCTTTAGGTTTTTAAAGTTCTCGGAATTTGCTATTATTTTTGCACCTTCTACTCCAATGGGGTTGTATGTCAGCGTAAGGGTCTCTAATTGTGTAAGAGTTTTTGACTTTGCAATAGATTCAATTCCTTCAAACTCAATATAATTCCAGTTTAAATTGAGTTCGGTTAGTTTGGATAGATTTTTAGACTCTGCAAGTGATATTGCTCCTGAATCGCCAATATTATTGCGATAAAGAGTAAGAAGGTTAAGTCGAGTTAGATATTTTGACTGAACTAATAGTTTTACTCCTTCATCTCCTAATTGATCACCAATCCACAATGAAACTAGATTAGCTAAAGTTTTAGATTCTGAGAGAGCTTTGGCGCCATCCACACCAATCTTATTATCACTCATCACAAGTTCAGAAAGATTGAGTAGTGTTTTTGACTTAGCCATCTCTTTTATTCCTTCATCTGAAACCTGGTTTTTAAACATATTTAAAGCGGTAAGATGTTTAAATTTTTCAGAGTCTAATATGGCCTGTAAACCTTCATCACCAATTTCGTTATATTCTAAAAATAATGCGGTAACTCCTTTGATTTTATCAGACTTTACAATTAACTTAATATCATCGTCATCAAGTTCTCGTTCTCGAAGATCGAGTTCGCCCTTTTCTACATTTAAACCTTCGACTATTAAGCCGTCTAAACTTTCTTGATTTTTTTCAGACATTGCTCATCCTTCAAACTTATTGGACACAAGCCAAGATAATTAGTTACAAGTTGGACATTCTATTGATCTAATATAGTTTGTAAAGTCTAAAGTACTATTAGATAGTTTTAAGTTTCTTAAACCTTTTAAAAAAAATAAACCTAGATTAAAATTTTTTAATATTTGCTTGTCGCCAAATATCCCTTATATTAAAGTTTGCCAGAAAGTTAATATACCTTAAAACTTTTTTAAACATTTTTAAAGTAACCACTATGTCCGAAACAATAGAAGAAATCACACAACGAGTTCGAAAAGCCGGAGAATTTATTCCTCCCCTCACCAATGAAATAAAAAAAATTATAGTTGGGCAAGACTATCTCACCGAGCGACTAATATTGGCTCTTATAACTGGAGAACATATTTTATTAGAAGGGGTTCCAGGTTTGGCTAAAACAACCTCTGTGAACACTTTAGCCCAAACTATCCAAGCACAATTTAAGCGGATCCAGTTCACACCAGATCTTTTACCCGCCGATCTCCTTGGGACCCAAGTATTTCAGCCAAAAACTGGTGAGTTCACCATTAAAAAGGGACCTCTTTTCGCAAATATAATATTGGCAGATGAAATCAATAGAGCGCCTGCTAAAGTACAAAGCGCATTATTAGAGGCAATGCAAGAACGGCAGATCACTATTGGTGGAGAGACTTTCCCTCTATCTCACCCTTTTATGGTTATCGCAACACAAAATCCAATCGAACAGGAAGGAACATACCCTCTTCCTGAAGCACAAGTTGACAGATTCATGCTTAAACTAAAAATTGACTATCCCACCAAAGAAGAAGAAAAAGTTATCATGCAACGAATGACGTCTACAAATGGAGGCATTCAAGTTCAAAAAATAATTAAACCAGAAGTTTTAGTAAAAACCCGTGAAGTAATTAATTCCGTTTACATAGATTCTAATCTAGAAGATTATATTCTGAATTTAGTCACCGCAACTCGAGATCCACAGACACAGAACTTACCTAATCTTTCAAATCTAATTCAGTATGGAGCATCACCTCGAGCTTCTATTTTTCTACATCGTCTCTCCAGAGCCTATGCATTTATGCAAGGGCGAGGTTTTGTAGTACCTCAAGACATTAAAACAATAGGCTTTGACGTACTTAGGCATCGGGTTATCCTCACATATGAAGCAGAGGCTGAAAGCATATGTACCGACGATGTGCTTCAGCAAATATTTGATACAGTAGAAGTACCTTAAATATTTTTCTAGTCTATTTAAAAATTTGTCGGATTTAACTAGCCTACAAATCATAGAACTATCAAGCTCACTCCTTCGGAAGAAATAACTATGAGTTTTTTTTTAAAAATAATTAAAGGATTCAAGGCTACTCCCCTCGAAGTTCAGAAAAAAAATATCTCAACAGAGCTCATGCAAAAAATTAGGTCAATACAAATAAAAACTAGTCATATGGTTACAGAATTAATGGCAGGTGAATATGTATCGGCATTCAAAGGTCGTGGAATGGAGTTTAATGCTGTGCGCGAATATGCACCAGGGGATGATGTAAGATTGATAGACTGGAATGTAACGGCACGAATGAATCAACCATTTATAAAAGAGTATATTGAAGAGCGTGAACTCAATGTTATGTTAATGGTTGACGTTAGCTCGTCTGGTGAATTTGGTTCAACTAAAAAATTAAAAAATGAAATCGCTGCAGAAGTGGCATCTATTTTGGCATTCGCTGCAATTCGTAACAATGACAAAATCGGCCTCATTGTATTTTCAAATAAAATAGAACATTATATAGTACCAAAAAAAGGGAAAGCTCATGTTTGGAATATAATTCGTACAATTTTAAACTATAAGCCCGAGGGAAAACTTACAGACCTAAATCTTCCACTTGAATATTTATTAAAAATTCAAAAACGCAGATGCATTGCTTTCCTTATATCTGACTTCCAAGCAACTAATTACGAAACTAATGTAAAGCTTGCCAAACAAAAACATGATCTGGTTGCGATAGCAATATCAGACCCAAGAGAATCTTATCTACCAAAGTTAGGATTTGTTAATCTTAGAGACGCTGAGTCAGGAGAGGTTCTACTGATCGACACAAATGACAGGGAAATGACAGATCTTCTAACGTCACACGAACATAAAAAACGTGATAATCTTAAAAAACTTTTCCACTCAATGGGTGTCGATACAATAGAAATTAATACTGATGGTTCGCTGGTAGAACCCATTATACGATATTTTAAAATACGAGAAAAAAGGCATTGAGAATGGAAAGCCCACCTATAAAAGATGGATTAAGTTATAAGATCAAAATACCTATAATAGTTTTAACTATAATAACGCTGTCTGCAATGGGAGCTTTATTTATAAAAATTGTTTACTCGGTAGGGTCATCAGAAAGTCTATCCGATAATTACCAATATTTACGCAATACTGGAGACAAACTCAAAAATGAAGGCCTGTATGAGCAGGCCATTGATCAATATATAAAATACTTAGAAAAAACAAAAATTGAAAATTCATTCCGCCCACTTATAGCTCACAGTGTAGGCGAGTTATACATGGAATTAAGTAACTGCCAGGAGGCACTAATCTGGCTATTTCAAGCTGAAGAGGCAATGGATGCATACCCTCATGCTGATAAACTAAAAATCCATATAGACTCATGTTTAATAAAAATAAAATCATCACAACCAATCAATCTCAATTCAAAATAAGAAGCAAAGAGTTTATACTAACTCTTATTAGTTTATTATTCTTTTCGAATACTGCGTGGACTAGCTCACCTATTACTATAAACACAGAAATAGACAAAAAAATTGTAACTACTGGCGATATCATTACCTACTCGATTATTCTCAAGCATGAGTTAGATGTATTACTTGCCGCTCCAAACTTTGATTTAATCGATACATTTAATATCATTGAAAAAAAAACTGAACAACCAAGAGAAATAAAAAAAGGTGTAATTGAACAAAAGTATTCTATAAAGTTACGCGCAGACAAAGTAGGGACATACACAATTCCCCCAATCAAAGTTCCATTTAAAATCAAAGAACAGAAAACGGACAAATATATTCCTGGCGAAGTAACCTCCCAGAAAGTAACAATTGAGGTTGCTTCTGTGTTAAGACTTCAGGGAGAACCCACCGACATAAAAGACATCAAGAATATTGTTAAGGTAGATAAAAATTGGACGCCGTGGTTTTTTTGGGGGCTAAATTTCCTCTTACTTATGACAACTTTATACTTGCTATGGAAATATAGAAAGACAAAATCTTCAAACCTTACGCTAAACGAACCTATTGTACCTTTACATACTCTAGCGCTGCGCGAACTAGACATATTAAAGAATAAAGGACTTCTTGAAAGTGGAGATGCGAGAAATCATTTTTTTGAACTTTCAGAAATATTTCGACGCTACCTTAGCAAAAGATACCTCTTTCCAGCATCCGACTGGACAACTGAAGAGATTACTGAGCATTTTAAAAATAAAGAGATAGTTGAACTTGCTTCGATGACCGAAGTAAATCGAATTTTAAAGAAATCAGACCTGATAAAGTTTGCAAAGCTTCAAGCTTTACCAGATACAGATGAAATAGAATCAGTCCGAGCTTTCATAGATTCAACTCACGAAAATTTAAAACTGGGACTCTACTCTAATTAACTCCAAATTCGTATGACTTTTTTTAGATTCGAGGATCCTTGGCTTCTATTAACCCTAGTATTAATTCCTATCCTAATAATAAGAGAGCGATCAATAGCAAATACCATTGACTACTCATCTTTATCCTCATTAAAGGCAGTAAATCAATATCACTATAAAGTTCTAGCACTGACACCAACTATTCTTAAGTTCATCGCTATCACTCTTTTTATAATTGCATTCGCTCGCCCACAGGAGGGTAGTAAAAGAACTGAAATTTTATCTCAAGGAGTTGATATTATTCTCGCAATTGACACATCAGGCAGTATGCAAGCCCTGGACTTTAAAAAAAATGATAACCAAGTTACGCGGCTCTCCGTTGTCAAAGATGTTGTCGCTGAGTTCGTCAAGCACCGAGAAATGGATCGCATGGGCATGGTTGTCTTTGGAGCTAATGCATTCACGCAATGCCCTCTTACATTAGACCAGAGTATTCTTCTTTCATTTATCGACAAACTTAAAATTGGAATGGCTGGCGATGCTACTGCGATAGGGTCAGCTATTGGAATTTCATCGAAACGTCTAAAAGATCTAAAATCTAAGTCTAAGATTATTATTTTATTAACTGATGGACGTAATAACTCAGGAGCAATTTCACCAATACAGGCAGCGGAAATTGCTAAGAGTCTTGGGATTAAAATCTATACTATTGGGGTCGGAAAGCGTGGAAAGGCACCGTTTCTAGTAGATTCAATTTTTGGGAAACGACTCATTTACCAGGATGTTGATATAGACGAAAAGGTTCTTAATAAAATTTCCAAAATGACTGAAGGAAAATATTTTCGTGCAACCGACTTAAAAAGTCTTAAAAATATCTACAAACAAATTGACCTCTTGGAAAAATCAGAAGTAAAAATTCTAGATCATTCGAAATACAAAGAATTATTTCATTATTTTCTTATCCCTGGGCTTTTTCTTCTTCTGATAGAAATTATTTGTTCAAATTCTTTTTTAAGGAGACTCCCTTAAAATGCATTTTGGCAACAATGAATACCTATATTTTCTTTGGATAATTATTCCATTTATAGCGTTTCTAATGTGGTCATATAAAAAAAAAGAACAATTGATTAAAGTATTTCTAGGTAAGCCTCTTACTTCTCGACTACTTGACCCACGCATCTTGGAAAGAGCTAAAATAGATAGTATATTAACAATCTTTGCTATAATTTTCCTTGTTCTTGCACTCTCTAGTCCACGCTGGGGATATCACTGGGAAGACCTAGAGCAAAAGGGAGTGGATATTATCATTGCGCTGGATGTTTCCAACAGTATGCTAGCCCAAGATATAAAACCTAATCGATTAGAAAGAGCAAAATACAAAATAACAGATTTATTAAATATGCTTGAAGGTGATAGAATTGGCCTTGTTGCTTTCGCTGGAACATCCTATCTTCAATGTCCACTCACTTTAGATTATTCTGCTGCACGAATTTTCTTAAATGCTATAGATACAAACCTCATTCCCGTGCAGGGGACAGCAATAGGTCACGCAATCCGCACTTCGGTCAAAGCATTTAATCAACAGGACCCGCGGTCACGTGCCATAATTCTAATAACTGATGGTGAGGACCATACCGGTGATGCGATAAAATCGGCAATTTGGGCCAATGAAAGCGAAGCTAAAATTTTTGCAATAGGAATCGGAAATAATATTGGTGCTCCTATCCCTAATAATGAGCCAGGGTCTTCAGGATTTAAAAAAGACAGAGAAGGTGAAGTAATACTAACTAAACTTGATGAACAAACTCTTCAACAAATGGCATTACAAACAGGAGGTAGTTACGTACGTTCAGTTTCCGGTGATATGGACTTGAAAAAACTATACTTGGAAAATATCAAACACAAAGTCAAAAGTAAAAAAATCAAAACTCAGAGAAGACGTGTATGGGAAGAAAAGTTCCAGTGGATGATTTTCGCTTCCCTATTATGCCTAACATTAAAGTATTTTCGAAAAACTCTTTCTAATGAAAAAAATTAAAGCCAACCCAAATAACATATTGCTCATTAAAATATAAGATTAGTCAAACTCTAGGTCACCTAGGCTTATTAAAATCATTAAAATAAGCTTAAAAATTAAAACATCCTTTACTTGACAAACCTAACAACCAATACTATTTTTAATATACATCGAAGCGAGATTGTATAATTTAATCTCTATTACTACGATTTATAAATTTTTACTAAATTTAATAATTACTTAATTGAAGGAAATAAAAATGCAAGAAAATCAAATGAGAACCACTAGTATCGATTCCGTTGCGGCAGAGCAACAACGTTTCATGGTTCGAGTTTATAATTGGATGGGAGCCGGACTAGGAATCACCGGTGTAATGGCATTCTACATCGCAAATACTCCAGCTATATTTAATATAGTAATGGGTAATCCGGTTATGCCAATTGTATTAATAATAGCTCAGATTGGATTGGTTTTCTGGTTAGCCACCAGAGTTATGGCCATGAGCGTAAGTCAGGCTACTGGTGTCTTTTTATTATATGCCGGACTTACCGGGATAACTTTTTCCACCCTATTTGTGGTTTATACTGCTGCCTCGATCACCTCAACTTTTCTAGTAACTGCTGGAACGTTTGGGGCAATGAGTTTTTATGGCTATACCACAAAAAAGGACCTTACTTCCTGGGGGAGTTTTTTATTCATGGGTCTTATAGGGATTATTATTGCATCTCTCGTTAATATCTTTCTACAAAGCCCAATGATGCATTGGATAATAACTTATGCTGGTGTACTTATTTTTGTTGGATTAACTGCCTACGACACGCAAAAAATTAAAGAGATGAATATTCTCGGGAATGAAGGTACAGACGAAGATACCAAAGAAGCTATCAGAGGGGCTCTAACTCTTTATCTTGATTTTATTAATTTATTTTTAATGCTCTTACGTATTATGGGAGATAGACGATAGATAGAGACCCTAAAAACCTAACGCGTACACAAATAAAAATCCTCTTCCCTTAGTTTAGGAAGAGGATTTTTATTTATACTCTCAAGTTCAAGTATTAAAATAATTGTTTTAACGACTATTATTTATATAAAGAAGTAGAAAGTCTCCTCTTAGCATTAACCTTCAAGTCCATAACCTTGACTTTATCGTTTTCTAATCACATATAATAATAGCAAGCGGTAGACCGGTCTCCCGTATTACAGTTTTAATTTATTATTCTTTAAAGATAGGTTTGATTTGCATAATTTGTAATAAGTTAAATAATTGAGATAAACAATTAAAGGAGACAATCATATGACTTTTAAAAACTTAATTCCGTTACAGTGGGATAGATACGATAATTACGGTAATCATAACTACGACGAAACTCTCTTCTCACTTGATAAAAGTATCGAGAGGTTTTTAAATCCAATAAACACTGATTATCATGGTAATAGTTTTATTGATTTTCGTCCAGTTGAGCAAAATAACTTTCCAAAAGTGGACATAAAAGAAACAGAAAACAACTTCCTATTAGCCGCAGAACTTCCTGGTCTTGATAAAAGCAATGTTGATATCACATTAGACGACGGAACACTTACGATCAAGGGTGATAAAAAAACAGACATAGAAGATACTCAAGGTGAGTTTTACAGCAGAGAAAGATCTTACGGCGCATTTCAAAGAAACTTTGAGGTTCCTACAATAATTGATCAAAATAAAATAGACGCTTCATTTGCTAACGGAGTTTTAACAGTCACGATGCCAAAAACTCCTGAGGCTAAAAAGGAAGTTAAAAAAATTCCTATAAATCACCCATAGGAATTTGAAGCTGAGTATCTTTATTTTTTTCAACCTAAAAAAAACCTTCTTCTCTTCCTTTTTTTTGGAAGAGAGGTAGGTTTGGTTCAAGCTTCCCGCAAGCTTTTGATTGCTTTTTTATAATCTTTACTATTAAAAATAGCCGACCCAGCAACAAGCACAGTAGCTCCTGACTCTTTTATCTCACCTGCATTTTCCGGTTTTATCCCTCCGTCTACCTGCAACTCAATCCCATCTTCATAGTTGCTCATGATATCATTCAAGTTGGATATCTTACTTAACATAGAGGGTATAAAAGACTGGCCACCAAATCCTGGATTCACAGTCATTAAAAGCACCATGTCAAGCTCGTGTAGAACTTCTTCCAAACTTGATAAAGGAGTTGCGGGATTCAAAACAACCCCAGCACGAACTTCCTGTTCCTTAATTAACTGAATAGTTCGATTGAGATGCCGACAAGCTTCAACCTGAACCGTCAGTATATCTGCTCCCGCCTCAACAAATGACTTTATATAGTAATCTGCATCCTCGATCATTAAGTGTACATCAAGAGGGAGCTCAGTAACTTTACGTATTGACTCAATCACAGGCGGTCCAATGGTAATATTAGGAACAAAGTGACCATCCATCACATCCACATGAATCCAATCAGCCCCAGCATCTTCAACAGCTTTAATCTCATCTCCAAGCTTGCTGAAATCTGCTGATAATATAGAGGGTGCAATTTTAACCATAATCAATTCCTAAATAAAAATAACAAAGGTTCAACTTAAATTAGCAGCAAGGGTTAAGAAAAATAAAAAACTTAACCGCGTCGAGCATAACACAACAAATTAGTTTGGTGCTATCCCAATTTATTAGAATTTTAATGAAATTGTAAGTATAGCCATTAATATTTTCATGGCATATAATACTTTTTCATTTTACTAGACTCTAAAAGGCAATGGCATGACCACAATAACCGATCAAATTAGAGATAAGTTTCGAAGTGTTTTAATGTTTGATCAAAACATGTTGATTCTTGCTGCATTACTCGGATTTCTTGCTGGTTTTGCATCAACTTTTTTTCGCTGGATGATAGAGTTCTTTGAATCAATTTTTTCTATTAAAGGATTTTCGCTGGCAGGAATACCGCCTCAAACATACCCATTTCTACTACCATTGATGCCAATGATAGGTGGATTTTTCATTGGACTAATCTGTAAGTTTTTCCCCAACGCTGTAAAAGAAAACGGAGTACATAAAGTTATGTACGCAGTCGCATTAAATGACGGAAAAGTGAGAAAGAGAACTATCGCATCTTGTGCTGTTACCTCATCGATCACCATTGGATCAGGTGGTTCTGCTGGCAGAGAAGGTCCAACGGTTCAGATTGGTGCAGCAGTTGGTTCCACAATTGGTCAGCTATTACATTTATCTACAGAACGAATGCGCGTTCTAGTTGGATGTGGAGCAGCAGCAGGCATAGCTGCTTCATTCAATGCGCCATTGGCAGGCGTACTATTTGCCCTTGAAATCATTCTTGGAGATTTCACTATTCATACATTTAGTCCTATTATCATAGCATCTGTGATTGGAACAGTAACTGGAAGAGCTCTAGAAGGAAATGAAGTTACATTTAATGTTCCTGTACATGAACTTGTGCACCCAGCAGAAATCATATTTTATTTAGTACTTGGAATGCTGTGCGGAATAGTCGCCCGGTTATTCACCTTCATGTATTTTTATACTCAGAAAGTATTTGAAGACAAATTTAAAGTAGCTGATCTATATAAGCCTGCTATTGGAGGACTCATGGTAGGCATGATTTCAATCTTCATACCTCAGGTTCTTGGCAACGGATATGATGTAATGGAGCAAGCATTAACTGGCCAATTATTTTGGGGTTTCGCCTTTCTATTGGTTTTTATGAAAATTATTTGCACCTCGATTACACTTGGGTCTGGAGGTATGGGTGGTGTTTTTGCGCCTTCTCTTTTTATAGGTGCAATGCTTGGCACAGCCTTTGGCTCAAGCATTCACTTTATTTTTCCAACCCTGTCAGCTTCAGCTGAAACATATTCAGTAGTTGGAATGGGAGCTGTCGCTGGTGCTGTAATGCAAGCACCTCTGACCAATATTCTCATGCTCTTTGAGTTGACTAATGATTACACTTTAATTCTTCCCATTATGGCCACCTGCATAGCTGCATCATATACTTACCAGAGATTTACAAAGCACTCCATTTATATGCAAAACTTACTAAATAAAGGCATTAACATACGACACGGTCGGGAAACATCAATAATGAATTCTATAAAAGTTAGAGATGTCATGAGCACCGATATCACAACTATTGCCCAAGAAATGCCTTTTAAAAAAATTCTTGAGACTATTTCTTATTCAAAAAATTTCTATTTTCCTGTTCTTGACAGTAAAGGTGACATGACAGGCATTCTATCCTTTTCGGACATTCGTGAAGTGATTTTTGAAGAGCAATTAGGTGACCTTCTTGTAGCCGGTGAACTCGCTAACAAAAAAGTATACTCCCTTACACCTCAACAAAATCTAAACGAAGCGATGGAAGTATTTTCCCAGCTAGATGTTGATCAATTGCCTGTAGTTAGAAGTGAAGATAAGTTAAAAGTTATCGGAATGTTGACTCGCGGCGATATGATGGCATCTTATAACAGAGCAATTCTCGTATCAGAACTCGATCGATAGTTTGAAAATGTCTTTTAAGTTAACTAGTAATTCTTTATTCCCCTTATACTTATTGCCGGCTCTTTGCTTATTAATTGCATCCTGTGAATTTAAAAATCAGAATATAACCAAACGGACTAAGTTCCTTATGGGAACGTTAATAGAGATTGTCATCCAAGAACCGAGTAATGATCTCGCCCAAAAAGCTATTAGTGCCTCCTTTAATGAAATCTCTCGTCTTGAAAAAATATTGAGTACGTATTTACCAAACTCAGAGCTATCTAAATTTAACTCATTAGCAGGAGGAGAAATAAAGATTCCTGTATCACCTGATTTATTAAAAGTTATTCAGCGGGGGGTTTACTGGGGAACACTTTCAAATGGGGCAATCGATATAAGCATTGGCCCCGCTGTAAAGTTATGGGAATTTAATTCAGGGACACCCTCACCACCTGATGTAGGCGAACTAAAAAAAGTATCAGAATTTATTAATTACAAAGATATAATTATTGACGGAAATTCAATTGGTTTAAAAAAAGCTGGCATGTCCCTCAATCTTGGCTCTATTGCAAAAGGTTATGCTGTCGATCAAGCCATTAAAAATTTAAAAAAAATGGGCATTAAAAGTGGCCTTGTAAATGCTGGAGGAGACTTAATGGCTTTTGGCTTAAAAAGTAAAACTGAGGGCTGGCACATTGGGCTACAACATCCACGTAAACCAGAGGAGATAATCGCCTCCCTAGATATTAAAGATAAGGCTGTGGCAACCTCCGGTGATTATCAAAGATATTTCATCAAAGATAAAGTTAGATACCACCATATTCTAAATCCAAAGAATGGCTGGCCAGCAAATCAAGCTATATCGGCAACGGTTATCTCAGATAATGTCATGGATGCCGATGCCCTTTCCACAGCTTTATTTATCCTGGGCGAAAAAAAAGGTCTTGCCCTCCTAAATTCACTAGAAGGTATTGAAGGAATGATATTTTCTAAATCAAATACTGCTAGTTATTCTTCCGAGTTTCACACGCTGCCAAAACTCTCCTTGAAAAACTTAAAAACTAAACCTCCAAGCAAGCAATAATCAATCTCATCTAGTTAAGTCCTAGTGTATATATTTTATTTATTAAGTTGAGATAACTACCTACAAATAAATATTATTTTTGAAAATGAATTCTTTTTAGCAATAAAGAATTACTGATAACAGAAACTGAGCTTAAGGCCATTGCTAGTGCAGCGTATACGGGATTTAATAAAACTCCAAACGTTGGATACAATACTCCTGCAGCAATTGGAACCCCCAAACAATTATAAAAAAATGCCCAAAATAGATTTTGTTTAATTTTTCCCATAGTTTTATTACTTAACTCGATAGCATCCGCCACAACTCTTAGATCATTTGTCATTAGTGTAATATCAGAAGCTTCTATGGCCACATCTGTTCCTGAGCCTACAGCAATACCAAGGTCTGCCTGAGCAAGAGCAGGAGCATCATTAATCCCATCTCCAACCATTCCAACAGTAAGTCCTTTGGCTTGTATTTTTTTCACTTCATTTAATTTATTTTCTGGAAGCAACTCAGATAAAACAGTTTTAATATTCAGTTCTTTTGCTAAGGCCTCTGCCACATACCGATTATCACCTGAGAGAATTCCAACATCTAACCCAAGGCTCTGCAATCGTTCAATTGTTTGTTTTGCATAAGGCCTAACGACGTCTGAGGTTGTTATCATTCCTATTATTTTTCCAGAAACAGCAATCATCATGAGAGTTTTTCCTTGGCGGGAAAATTTTTCTATATGACTAGCCCAGGGTTCAACATTAATTCCATTTTTTTGCATTAGGTTTATGTTTCCTAAAACCACTTGTTGTTGATTTAGTAAAGCCATTACACCGAAGCCAGGTAAAGCTTTAAAGTTTTTTGGACTCTCAAGTATTAAGTTCCTTTTATCAGCTTCCCTAACAATGGACTTAGCTAAAGGATGTTCTGATTCTTTTTCGAGGGAAGCAGCATAGATTAATAAATCTTCATCAGATAACTTTAATGCAGGGTTCCCTATCACATCAATTACTTCAGGAATACCTTTAGTAAGAGTCCCTGTTTTATCAAAAAATATCGTTTTCATTTTTCCAACCTTCTCAAAGACCTCCCCACCTTTGATAAGGACGCCCAGCTCTGCACCCCTCCCTGTACCAACCATAATGGCCGTTGGTGTTGCCAATCCTAGTGCGCAAGGACAAGCAATAACCAAGACTGATATAAAGGCTATAAGAGCAAATATAAACGGAGAAGTTGGAAGATCTGCATATTCTCCAAAAACCCACCAAGTAAAAAATGATAAAATTGCGATTCCAATTACAATGGGCACAAAAACACTAGAAACTTTATCTACCAATCGTTGAATAGGTGCCTTTAGTCCCTGTGCTTCTGTCACCAAATTAATAATCTGTGAAAGGACAGAGTCCTTTCCCAAACGTGTGGCTCGCATTCTAAATGCTCCATTTTTGTTTAAAGAACCTCCTATAACCGTATCAGATGGTTTTTTGTCAACCGGCATACTTTCCCCGCTTATCATAGACTCATCTATAGATGAAGATCCACTTATGATAATCCCATCAACTGGAATTTTTTCACCAGGTCTTACGCTTAAAACATCATCATTCACCACTTCGTCAATGGAAAGATCTATCACTTTCTTATGTCGCTCTACTCTTGCTGTTTGAGGCTGTAAAATAATCAACTCTTTAATAGCATTAGTTGCCTTTGCTTTTGCTTTTGCCTCAAGTAATCTCCCCATCAAAACAAGTGTAATAATTAATACTGACGAATCAAAATAAACTAAAGCTTTCTGCCCTATACCTAAGAAAAAATTGGGGTATACCGTTATTAATAAACTATATAAATAAGCTGCTGATGTACCAATAACGATAAGGGTATTCATATCTGCGTATCTATGCCGTAGCCCATCCCAAGCACGTCTATAAAACGGCCATCCACCCCAAAACTGAACAGGTGTAGCTAACAAAAGCAGCAAATAATTAGGGTCAATTATAGAAATTTCTTGAAGTAAACTTTGAGCGGAACCGATGCCACTAACCAAAATAAGGAATGCAATTGACGAACTAAAAATAAATCTTCGAAAGAGAGAAGAAAATTCTTCGACATCATGTTTTTCTTTCAAATAATTTGATTGATCGTTATTCTCGGAGCTTGTGAGTAATTTATATCCAATACAACGTAAAATATTCTGAAATTCGTTCACAACTGAAATTGATTCGATGTAATCTATCATCACTCTCTCAGTCGCCAAGTTTGCCTGAGAACCTAAAACGCCATAAAGTCTAGTCAATTCGTTCTCCACCCGTGCAACACAAGAAGCGCAAGTAAGGCCCTCTATATTGTAAGTTTTCTGGGTTACCAACACCTCAAAACCAATTTTTTTTATAGTCTCTAGAATTTCAGTAAGAAAAATCTTTTGGGGATCAAGGTCAATAAACAACTGTTCAGCACCAAAATTAACTCTCGCGTCTAAAACTCCATTAAGAGTCGATATTTTTTTCTCTATACGAGAAGCACAACTAGAGCAAGTCATTCCACGAACCGAGAGAACTATACTTCTGAAATTAGATGAGTCATTTTGTCCAGATACCATGAAAACCTCGTGTAACTTAATATGCACAAATAAAGTTTATTTAGCTAGTTTACTATAAAGCGAGACGCTTCTTATACAAGATCCAATCAAGAAAAAACACAAAGGAATATAAAACGACAACAAATCTAAACAGGATATATAAAAATAGGAATATAGGAGAAAGCGGCTTAAATGAGAGCTAAAAAGGGGTAACAAGCATAAACAACGTGGTGCCATCTAAAGATAATAAAATTTATTTTTTAATAAACACTGATTTAAGGGTCAAAACTCCATAATAAAGAAATAGACTGGCAATTAAACCGCTGGAGAACGAACTATCGGCCAATGCCTCAGAAAACAAATAAAGACCCAAAGTACTAAGCGTAAGTCCAATAATACAATAACCTAGAAGCTTTAAAGTAGGTAAGTAGCTTTCTGAAGGACTATCTATACGATGACGCCCTTGTTTAAGCTGCCAACGCCAACGAAGAATATAGTAAGTTTCTCTTATCCAAGGAACAAGGCCTTCCTCTACTAACAAGCTACTTTTACAATACATACAGTGTCTATCTGACTTACGATTAGGGAAACCACAGTTAAGACATAATTTGTCATCCAGCTCACCAGGAAATAAAGTCGAATCTTTTTTGGGTTTAGGCATTAATTACAAATCTTTAAAAAGTATCATGTAAGAAAAAAATCAATATCAAAAAAATGAATACAAAACTATGAAAGATATAAAAATATAATACTTACTGGCTTGCCCTGTCAATCTTCAAAACTGTCAATCTTCAAAACTGTCATTCTTCAATACTGCTAATATCTATAGCTTAAGGCATAAAAACATAAGCAAAAGGGGTATTAAAAGCATTGGCGCATTGGTTATACTCTAACAATATTTGAAAATATCGAGTTAAATTTGTATTATCTCCAATCGATTAAAACCAATCTTATTGGAGAAATAAAAAGATGACGCTATTTACAACCTTGATGCTAGGGGTTTTCTATTTGCTTCCGTCGATAGCCTTTTCAAACGCACCCACTTCTATTGCTCCAAAAGGAATGGTACTTATTGCAGGAGGGGTTTATGTTATGGGAAGCCATAAGTCTTTAATTGAATTAAACCCGGGAGATCTATTCAGTACCGATAGACACGCTCTTGGCCCTGAAAATCCAGCTCATAATGTGGAAGTAGATCCATTTTTCATTGATACTCACGAAGTATCAAATCGTGATTATAGGAAGTTTGTCCAAACCAATAAGGTTAGAGAGCCTTTATATTATAAAGACCCTAATTTCAATAATTTTAAGCAACCTGTCGTTGGCATATCTTGGAAAGAAGCACAATCATATTGTATTTGGAAAGGTGCGCGCCTACCTACTGAAGCTGAATGGGAAAAAGCATCTCGAGGCAAACGTTCTATCGACTACCCCTGGGGAAATGAAAACCCAGATAATACAAAATTAAACTTTAACCAGGAAATAAAAAAGACTACAAATATAGGCTTTTATGAAGCCGGAAAATCCGATTATGGGGTTTATGATCTCGCAGGCAATGTTTCTGAATGGGTATACGACTGGCATCTCCCAGAGTTTTATTTATTTTCACCCAAAAAGAATCCTGTGGGGCCAAAAAAGGGGCAATATAAAGTAATTCGTGGCGGAAACTGGAGAAATAATTCAGAAGACGTGAAAATGCACTATAGGAACGCGACAGTGCCATCAATGAAAAATAAAACGTTGGGCTTTCGTTGTGCTCAGAGCAAGAATACTCTTTCAACAAAATATCCCAATCCTGAATGAGGTAGTTTAAAAAAAAACCGGCAGAGCATATGCTCTACCGGTTTTCCCCGCATTTTATTTTATTTAGGGACTACGTTCGACGCCTGGGGTCCTTTTTGCCCCATCGTTTTCTCAAATTCTACCTCCTGCCCCTCTCTGAGAGTCTTGAAACCGTCTCCCTGAATTGCAGAAAAATGAACAAAACAATCTTCCCCATCTTCAGACTCAATAAAACCATAACCCTTACTATCATTAAACCATTTTACTTTTCCAGCAGCCATACCAATAAATCTCCTAACAAACGAGCGGGACAGAAAACGTAACCCTTTTAAATTCCATTCCCGGTTGAAATAGGGCCGAACGCAACCAGAATGGGAGAAAAGATAAATCTAGAACCTTTCCGTACAAGCCAAATCAAAGCATTGCTCCAACTGAAAACCTCGACCATTTTTTACCCCGTAATCTTATCACACCACCCCCCGACTACCAAAAATTAAATATGTGCATATAAAAGGAATTGAAATTTTCATACATTCTATTATAAAAAATCAACTCACTTAAATTAAGAAAAAAGATCTTTTTAAATACTTACCCATTGTTTTAAAAACACTTAAATCAAAAAAATGCGAAAAAGCTCATACTAATGGCATATAGTGATAATGCTAGCGACAATTGAACCTTC